>VOFH01004198.1_pt1 | contig 16546 bp, 25 predicted proteins | sample 5384091 | NCBI WGS metagenome assembly VOFH01 (sample SAMN12384727, study PRJNA508395) | human gut metagenome | isolation source: healthy gut G | host: Homo sapiens
TCGGTATGCTTCGTTCGTTACGTATTGCTGCTGTACCGGGACGTGCCGGAGTCCGTGCGCCTCACCGCCCCCCTGAACCTGCCCCTCCCCAGTCGGAGCTGGAGGTCCGCCGCACCCTGGAGGCCCTGGTGGAGCAGAACCTCCCGCTTCCGCACCATCCTGCGAAATTTGAGACTTACGACCACTACATCCCCGCGGCGGTGAGCCGCATCGCCCTCTAAGGAGGAGTTCGTCACGGCCTATACCCCCCTATCAGGCGGAGATCAGCCAGGGGTGCTCAGTCCATCTTCGGAGTTCCAGACCATGATCTGTGACTCACCGGCCTGGATGCGGCCAACGCCTCGGTGGTATGACGGGGCCTCCGCCGCGGCGGAGGCGGTGGCCATGTCGGGAGCAAGCGGACGAGGCCGTGGTGTCCGCCGCCGCCCACCCGGACGTGATTTCCACTATCCGACCCAGCTTCGGCGCGGTACCGAGGTGGCGGCGGCCCGGCGAAACGGCGTCACCGATCACCGGACTGCTGGATGAGACCACCGCCTGCGTCTATGTCCAGCAGCCCAACTTCTTCGGCCAGCTCGAGGATCTGCCCGCCCTGGCCGCCCAGGTACACGCCGCCGGGCCAGACTGATCGTCGGGGTCAACCCCGCCGCCCTGGGGTGCTGGAGTCCCCGGCGCCTGCGGGGGGACATCGCCGTGGGCGAGGGACAGCCCGGGCCTCCCCCTGTCCCAAGGGCCCTACCTGGGCTTCATGGCCGCCTCCCAGTCCCTCATGCGCAGGCTGCCCGGCCGCATCGTGGGAGAGACCCGGGACAGCCAGGGAGAGCGGGCCTTTGTCCTCACCCTGCAGGCCCGGGAGCAGCACATCCGCCGGGAGAAGGCCTCGTCCAACGTGTGCTCCAACGAGGCGCTGTGCGCCCTCACCGCCTCCGTCTACCTGTCCCTCATGGGGCCGGACGGGCTTCGGCAGGTGGGCGAGCAGTGCCACGCCAAGGCCCACTACCTGGCCGCAGAGCTGTGCCGGCTGCCCGGCGTGTCCCTGCGCTACCCCGGCCCCTTCTTCCACGAGTTTGTCACCGATCTGCCCGAACCCCAGAAGGTGCTTTCCGCCCTGGAATCGCGCGGCATCCTGGGGGGCTGGCCGGTGGAGGGCGGGCTGCTGTGGTGCGCCACGGAGAAGCAGAGCCGTGCCGAGCTGGACGAGGCCGTGTCCATTGTCAAGGAGGTGCTGGACTGATGAAGCTGATTTTTGAGCGCAGCCGCCCCGGCCGGGGGAACGACCTTCTGCCGTCTCTGGACGTGCCCGCCGCCCCCCTGCCGGAGAAGTACCGGCGGAAAACAGCCCCCCGACTGCCAGATCTGGGGGAGAGCGACCTGTCCCGCCACTATCAGGCCCTCGCCCGCCGGGCCTTCGGCGTGTGCGACGGCTTCTACCCCCTGGGTCCTGCACCATGAAGTACAACCCCAAGCTGGGGGAGGAGGCCGCCGCCCTGCCCGGCTTTACCGGCCTGCACCCCCTCCAGCCCGCCCACACCGTGCAGGGCGCTCAGGCCGTCCTGGCTCGGACAGAGCACCTGCTCTGTGAGATCACCGGCATGGATGCCGTCACCCTCCAGCCCGCCGCAGGAGCCCATGGGGAATTCCTGGGCCTGCTGCTCATCAAGGCCTACCACCACAGCCGGGGGGACACGGGCCGCACGGTGATCCTGGTGCCCGACTCCGCCCCGGCACCAACCCGGCCTCCGCCGCCATGGCGGGCTTCACCGTCAAAAACATCCCCTCCACCCCCGAGGGGCTGGTGGATCTGGAGGCCCTGCGGGCCGCCTGCGGCCCCGACACGGCGGGGCTGATGCTCACCAATCCCAACACCGTGGGGCTCTTCGAGAAAGACATCCTGGAGCTCACCGCCCTCGTCCACGCCGCCGGTGGCCTCGTCTACTACGACGGGGCCAACCTCAACGCCATCATGGGGGTGGCCCGGCCGGGCGACATGGGCTTCGACTGCATCCACCTCAACCTCCACAAGACCTTCGCCACCGCCCCACGGCGGCGGCGGCCCGGGCAGCGGTCCGGTGGGGTGCAAGGCCTTTCTGGCCCCCTTCCTGCCCGGCTCCGCCCTGTGCCGCAACGGCGGAGAGCACTCCATCGGCCAGGTGCGGGCCTTCCACGCCAACTTCCTGGTGGTGGTGCGGGCCCTGGCCTACCTGCTGCGGCTGGGAAACACCGGCGTGGCCGAGGCCGCCCACACGGCGGTGCTCAACGCCAACTATCTCAAAAGGAAGCTGGAGAAGGCGGGCTATACCGCCGCCTTCCCCGGCCTGTGCATGCACGAGTTTGTGCTCACCCTGGAGGAGCTGAAGAAGGAGACGGGGGTATCCGCCCTGGACGTGGCCAAGGCCATGCTGGACGCGGGCATCCACCCGCCCACCATGTATTTCCCCCTGATCGTCCACGAGGCGCTGATGTTCGAGCCCACCGAGACCGAGTCCCCCGAGACGCTGGACGAGGCGGCGGCGGTGCTGGCGGAGATTCTGCGCCGGGCGAAGGAGGAGCCGGAGGCCCTCCACGCCGCCCCGGCGAGCACGCCTGTGGGCCGCCCCGACGAGACCGCCGCCGCCCGCCGCCCGGTGGTGCGGTACGCCTTCCCGAGGGCTGAGCCGTGTATGAGCTGATTGTCATCGGCGGAGGGCCCGGCGGCTGCGCCGCCGCCCTCCGGGCCGCGCAGGGCGGCCTGTCCGTGGCCCCTTTGAGCCCCGCCAGGTGGGGGGCACCTGCCTCAACCGGGGGTGCGTCCCCACCAAGGCCCTCCTCCACGGGGCGGGACCGGGCTGTGACTGGCCCGCCCTGGCCGCAGAGGTGGAGCGGGTGGTGTCCACCCTCCGCGCCGGCCAGGAGAAGCAGCTCCGGGCCGCCGGGGTGGAACTCATCCCTTACCGGGCGGTGGTCACCGGCCCCCACACGGTGGAGGCGGGGGGCGCGGCCTACGAGGCGGCCCACATCCTGGTCGCCGCGGGTTCCGAGCCCGCCCTGCCCCCCATCCCCGGCCTGGACACACCCGGTGTAGTCACCAGCGACGGCCTGCTTTCCGATCTGCGTCCCCTGGACCGTCTGGCCATCATCGGCGGCGGAGTGATCGGGGTGGAGCTGGCGTGTGTCTGGGCCGCCGCAGGCGCCCGCGTCACCATTCTGGAGGCGGCCCCCCGCCTCCTGCCCACCCTGGGCGGAGCTGGGCCAGAGTCTGGCCGCGCAGCTCAGGCAGGACGGGGTGGAGGTGTTCACCGGAGCCGACGTCACCGGCGCCACCCCCGGCCCTGCCGTCGCCTTCACCCACCGGGGAGAGGCGCGCCGGCTGGAGGCCGACGCTGTCCTGGTGGCCACCGGGCGGCGGCCCGCCACCGGCGGCCTCTTTGCCGGGGACCTCCTGCCGGAGCTGGAGCGGGGGTTCCTCCGGGTAGACGGACAGTTCCGCACCTCCATCCCCTCCCTCTATGCCATCGGGGACGCCATCGGCGGGGCCATGCTGGCCCACAAGGCAGAGGCGGAGGGGCGCTTTGTGGCCGACCTCCTGCTGGGCCGCACCCCCCTCCGCGGAGTGGCCCCCATCCCCGCCTGCGTCTACACCAGCCCGGAGCTGGCCCAGGTGGGACTCACCGCCGACGAGGCCAGGGCCCGGGGCATCCCCTGTGCCGCCGGCAAGTGTGTGCTGGGGGGCAACGCCCGTACCCTCATCGAGGGGGGAAAGCGGGGCTTTGTCAAGCTGGTATTTCACCGGGAGAGCCGCGCCCTGTTGGGGGCTCAGTTGTGCTGTTACCGGGCCACCGATCTGATCTCCGAGCTCGCCCTGGCGGTCACGCTGGAGCTGACGGCGGAGCAGCTACTCCGCCCGGTGCGCCCCCATCCCACCTTTGCCGAGGCCATTTCCGAGGCCGTGGAGGCGGCTTTCCCCTCTCCTAGCCCCTTTTTCCACAAAGAGGCGTCCACCGCCGGCGGGCGCCTCTTTTCTTTCCACATTCACTCCCTCAACTTCGACGGCGTTCGTGCTTATTTACCTGTTTTTCCTGGTCGTGCTGGGCTTGCCCATCATGGCCATGGAGTTCGCCGTGGGCCGGGCGTCCCGCAAAAGCTGCGCGGTCAGCTTCCGCGTGCTGGAGCCTGCGGGCACCAAATGGCATTGGTACGCCTGGCTGGGCATGGCGGGCAACTATCTGCTGATGATGTTCTATACCACGGTGGCGGGCTGGATGCTGGCCTATGTGGTAAAAATGCTGCGCGGTGCGTTCACAGGCGCGTCCGCCGAGGCGGTGGGCGGCATTTTCAATGACATGCTGGCGCAGCCGGGGCCGCAGATATTCTGGATGATTGTGGCTGTGGTGCTGGGCTTCGGCGTGTGCAGCCTGGGCTTGCAGAACGGTGTGGAGAAAATCACAAAAGCCATGATGGTCTGCCTGCTGCTGCTGATGGTGGCGCTGGCTGTGCGCAGCGTCACACTGCCAGGCGCGGGCGAAGGCCTCAAATTTTATCTTGTACCGGATTTCGGGCGCCTTGTGGAGCAAGGCGTGGGCAATGTGGTGTACGCGGCCATGGGACAGGCCTTTTTCACGCTGTCTCTGGGCATCGGCGCCATGAGCATGGGGTGACCTTGTAGAGGTCGCCCACGATGCCGTAAGAAGCCACGTCGAAGATGGGGGCGGACTCGTTCTTGTTCACCGCGATGATGCACTCGGAGTCCTGCATGCCAGCCAGGTGCTGGATGGCGCCGGAGATGCCCAGGGCCACATAGATGCGGGGATGCACTGTCTTGCCGGTCTGGCCCACCTGGTGGTCAGCGGAGATCCAGCCCGCGTCGACACAGGCGCGGGAGGCGCCCACGACGCCGCCCAGGACGCCCGCCAGCTCCTCAGCCAGCTTGATGCCGCCTTCCACGTCCTTGGAGATACCACGGCCCACGGAGACGACCACGTCGGCGCCGATCAGATCGACCAGCTTCTTGGCGGCCTTCTTGACCTCCAGCACATCCACATGGATGTCGGACTTGTCCAGCTTCACGTCCACGTTGACGATCTCCGTCTTCGCGGCACCGGCCTCGTCATAGGGCTGGGTCTGCATGACGCCGGGACGCACGGTGGACATCTGGGGACGGAAGCGGGGGCAGATGATGGTGGCCATCAGGTGACCGCCGAAGGCCGGACGGGTCATCTTCAGGTTGGTGTTCTCCTCGAACATGGTGTTGTCCACGTCGATGGTGGAGGTGGTCTTCAGGAACTCCTTGTACTTGGCCACGTCCACGTCCAGGTGGGTGCAGTCGGCGGTCAGGCCGGTATGCAGGCGGGCCGCGCAGCGGGGGCCCAGGTCACGGCCGATGTTGGTGGCGCCGATGAGGAAGATCTCGGGCTTCTTGTCCTCCACCAGGTCACAGATGACCTTGGTGTAGGCGTCCGTCGTGTAGACGTCCAGCAGCTCGTGGTTGCAGTAGTACACCTTGTCGGCGCCGTAGCCGCCCAGGGCCTTCAGGTAGTCCTCCTTGATGTCCTTGCCCAGTACCACGCCGCACAGCTCCACGCCCAGGTCGTTGGCCAGCTTGCGGCCCTCGGAGAGGAGCTGGTAGCTGGTGGACATAATCACGCCCTCGCGCTGCTCACAGAAAACCCATACGCCCTTGAAGGCGGCGGTATCCTTACTATCAAAAGCCATTGTGTTGCTCTCCTTTCACTCTATCAGATGATGTGCTTGTCGTTGAGGATGGAGACCAGCTTCTCGACGGTCGCCTTGTCGGCGCCCTCCATCATCATACCGGCGCCCTTCACCGGGGGAGAGAAGGACTTGTACACATTCGTGGGAGAGCCTTTCAGGCCGATGGTATCCACGTCGATGAGGGGATCGTCCTTCAGAGTCTCGTAGTTGTAGATCTCCAGAGGCTTGTTGTAGCACTCCATGATGCCGCCCACGCTCATGTAGCGGGCGTCGTTCAGCTCCTTCACGCAGGTCAGCAGGCAGGGCGTCTGAACCTTGATGGTCATGTAGCCGTCCTCCAGCAGACGCTTCACGGTGACGGCCTTGTTCTCCACCGCGATCTCCGCCACATAGGAGACCTGGGGCAGGTGCAGCTTCTCGGCGATCTGGGGGCCCACCTGGGCGGTGTCGCCGTCGATGGCCTGACGGCCGCAGAACACGATGTCGTCCTCGTCCACGCCCACCTTCTTGATGGCGGCGGCGAGAATCTGAGAGGTGGCGTAAGTATCGGAACCGCCGAACTCGCGGGCGGAGACCAGCACGGCCTCATCGCAGCCCATGGCCAGCAGCTCACGCAGCATCCCCTCGGCGGGAGGAGGGCCCATGGAGACCACAACCACCTTGCAGCCGGTGGCGTCCTTGATGCGCAGCGCGGCCTCAACCGCAGCCAGGTCGTCGTGGTTGGTGATGGTGGCCATGGCCGCGCGGTCCATGGTGCCGTCTTCCTTCACCGCCACCACGCCGGAGGTATCAGGCACCTGCTTGACACAAACGATGCATTTCATATCGTAATTTCCCCTCCAGTTCCTTTAGTTCACGCCCAGGTTGGCGGAGATGACCATGCGCTGCACCTCGCTGGTACCCTCGTAGATCTCGGTGATCTTCGCGTCGCGCATCATGCGCTCCATGGGTACTCACGGGTGTAGCCATAGCCGCCGAACAGCTGCACGCAGCGGCGGGTCACGTCGCTGGCCGTCTCAGCCGCCACCAGCTTGGCCATGGCGGCGTCCACAGTGTAGGGCTCGTGGTTCTCCTTCTTCATGGCCGCGGAGTAGACCAGCCACTTGGCCGCCTCGGTCTTGGCGTGCATGTCAGCCAGCTGGAACTGGGTGTTCTGGAACTGGGAGATGCGCCGGCCGAACTGGACGCGCTCCTTGGTGTACTTGATGGTCTCCTCGATGGCTCCCTCGGCCAGACCCAGGGCCTGGGAGGCAATACCGATACGGCCGCCGTCCAGGGTCTTCATGGCGATGCCGAAGCCCTTGCCCTGCTTGCCCAGCAGGCGGTCCTTGGGGATAATGCAGTCCTCCATAATCAGCTCACAGGTGGAGGAGCCCTTGATGCCCATCTTCTTCTCGTGCTTGCCCACGGAGAAGCCGGGGTCGGTGCGCTCCACGATGAAGGCGGAGATCTCCTTCTTCTTGCGGCCGCGCTTGTCGGTGGTAACGCCGGTGATGGCAAAGATCACGAACACGTTGGCGTAGCCGGCGTTGGTGATGAAGATCTTGGAGCCGTTGAGGATCCAGTTCTCCCCCTTCTCGTCCAGCACGGCGGTGGTCTTGACGCCCTGGGCATCGGTGCCGGCGCCAGGCTCGGTCAGGCCGAACGCGCCGAGCCACTCGCCGGAGCACAGCTTGGGCAGGTAATACTGCTTCTGCTCCTCGGTGCCGTTCTCATAGATGGGGTTGGCGCACAGGCTGGTGTGGGCGGAGATGATAACGCCGGTGGTGCCGCAGACCTTGCTCATCTCCTCGACGGCCATGACATAGGAGGTAACGTCCGCGCCGGCGCCGCCGTACTCCTTGGGGAAATAGATGCCCATCATCCCCAGCTTGGCCATCTTCTTGACGGTCTCGGCGGGGAAACGCTCTTCCTCGTCCACTTCCTGGCCAGAGGCTTGACCTCGTTCTCAGCAAAGCTGCGATACATCTGCTGGGAGGAGTTCTTCTTTAGACAGATTAAAATCCATGTGATTGGTTCCTCCTAAGTAATTTATTTGTATATGCAGCCGGCCTTAAAATTTAAAGCCCCGGCTCATAGGAACTGCGTCTGCCCTTTGATTAGTGTTGAAGAAGCCCTCGCCGGTCTTGCGGCCCAGCTTGCCGGCGCGGACCATCTTGCGAAGCAGCAGGGAGGCGCGGTACTTGTGATCGTGGGTCTCGTCGTACAGGGTGTCCATGATGGCCAGGCAGGTATCCAGGCCGATCAGATCGCCCAGGGCCAGGGGGCCCATGGGGTGGTTGCAGCCCAGACGCATGGCGGTGTCGATGTCCTCGGGAGGCGACGCCGTTCTGGACCAGCTCAATGGCCTCGTTGATCATGGGGATCAGCAGGCGGTTGCATGGACGAAGCCAGGGGGCCTCGGCTACGGTGACGGAGATGGAGTCTTGCCGATCTCCTGAGCCAGGGCGAAGATGGTGTTGTAGGTATCGTCGGAGGTGTTGCCGCCGCGGATGACCTCGATCAGCTTCATGGCCACAGGGGGATTGAAGAAGTGCATGCCGATGACCTTGTCCTTGCTCTCAACGCCGGAAGCGATCTCGGTGATGGAGATGGAGGATGGTGTTGGTGGCCAGGATCAGAACATTCCTCTGGTCCAGGTTTGCGATGACAGGCGTCGTACCGTTTACCGGTTCTGGAAGCTCAGCCCGCCTCCAGGAACGCGCCCATGCCCTCTTCTTCAGGTCCACGCGCTCGACGGCGGCCTCGAAACGACCAGATCGGGCCTTATCCATCAGCTCCTCAGGGGGATAGACGTGGCTGACCAGCCCCAGCTCCTGGGCCCGGGCGGCGTTGATGGTCTTGGCGGTGAGGATCAGCTCCATCGCATTGGAGACGCCCACGATGCGGGCCAGGCGCTGGGTGCCGCCGAAGCCGGGGGTGATGCCCAGGCCCACCTCGGGCTGGCCGAACCGGGCCTTCTCGCTGGCCAGTCGGATGTCGCAGGCCATGCTCAGCTCACAGCCGCCGCCGGGGTATGGTCGTTTTGTCAAAGATTTTCCCGCGTATGGGGACAACCCGTGGTGAATAGGGTTTAGGAAAGGAGGGTGCGCCTTGAAACTCGACCGCTCTATGCTCTACGGTACCCTGATCCTCACGGGCACCAGTATCGTCTCCCAATTTCTCGGGTTCGTGTACCGCATCCTGCTCTCCCGGCTGATCGGCGCGGAGGTCATGGGGCTGTACCAGCTCATCATGCCGGTGTTCTCCGTCATCATGGCCCTCACCGCCGTGGGTCTGACGGTGGCAGTGTCCAACCTCTCCTCCCAGTATCACGCCAGGGGCAACCGGGCCGCCATCGCCCAGGTGCTCCGCCGCTGCCTGGCGGTGTTTCTCCTCCTCTTTGCGGCGGTGGCTGCGGTGGTGGTCCTGCTCTACGACCCCATCTCGGTCTATCTGCTGGGGGACGCCCGCACCCAGTTGGGCCTGCTGCTCCTGCTGCCCTGCATCCTGCTCACCGGGGTGGAAAACCTGCACAAGCACTTCTTCTATGGCACGGGCAACATCCGTCCGCCGGCGGCGGTGGAGCTGTGTGAACAGTTCATCCGCACCGGAGCGGTGCTGGGGCTGCTGGTGGTCTTTCTCCCCCAGAACCCGGAGCGGACGGTGGGGCTGATTGTCACCGGCATGATCCTGTGCGAGCTGTTCTCCGCCGTTACCCTGCTCCTGCTGGCCCGGCGGCATCTGAACCGGGCGGGCGGCCTGACCGGCGCGCCGCTGGAGCACCGGCAGCTCAACCGCCGCATCGCCTCCATCGCTGTCCCCATCGGGCTGACCAGCCTGCTGGGCAACCTGATGGGCTCGGCCACCTCTGTGCTCATCCCCCAGCGGCTGGTCCACGCGGGGGCGGAGGTCTCGGAGGCCATGAGCGCCTTCGGCGTGCTGTGCGGCATGACCCTGCCCATGCTCTGCCTGCCCACCGCCTTCATCGGGGCGCTGGGCCTGGTGCTGGTGCCCAAGCTGGCTGAAGGCGCCGCCCTGGGGCAGCGGGGTCTGGTGCAGCACCGGGTAGACCGCTCCATGCTGGCCACCTCGGTGCTGATCCTCCCCGCCATGGCCTTTCTGGTGGTGCTGGGCCCCACCCTGGGCGCCGCCCTGTTCCGGGAACCCACCGTGGGCCGCTCTATTCTCCCCCTGTCCGTCGGGGTGCTCCTGTCCTGCTACCAGTCCGTCCTCGCCTCCGCCCTCAACGGCGTGGGCCGTCCGGGGGCCGCCGCCCGCAACTCCATCCTCTGCGGCGTGGTGCAGCTCGGCTGTACCTTCTTCCTCATGGGCCTGCCCGGCGTGGGACTCAGGGGCTATGTGGCGGGCTTTTCGCCTCCGCCGCCCTGGGGGTACTCCTCAACTGGTGGGCCGTCCGCCGGGCCACCGGCCTGCGGGCCCAGATTTTTCAGTGGTGCACCGCCCCCGCCCTCTCCGCCCTGCTCATGGGGCTGGTGATCAACCTTCTGTTCCAGGTGCTCCGCCGCGCCGGCCTGGAGGCTCTCCCCGCCGCCCTGGCCTGCCTGCTGTTCGGCGGCGTGCTCTACCTGGCCGCCCTCCAGGCTCAGGGCATCCACCTGCGCCGCCTGTTCCGCCTGCGCTGAAACCGCTTTGCAAACGTCCCGCCCGTGCTATGATGGAGTGAAGCTGAAAAAAGGAGCGGACGTATGGGAATTCGGATTGGAATCGTCGGCGCGGGCACCACGGTGGCCATCGCCGACCGGCACGTGGAGGGCTTTCTGGCCCAGGCGAGGGGCGCTGTACCGTCACCGCCGTATGCAGCCGCACCTGGAGGGCTGCCGGCGGCTGTGTATCCGGCACGGGCTTGACGGGGTACGGATGACCACCCGCCTGGAGGAGCTGCTGGACGTGGTGGACGCAGTGGTGCTCTGCACTCCCAACCAGTTCCACCTGCCCTATACCGAGCGCGCGGTGGAGCGGGGCAAGGCCGTGCTTCTGGAAAAACCCCTGGGGCTCCAGACCGCCCCGCCGGGGCAGGCGGAGCGGCTGCTGGCCCGGCGGGGCGCCAGGGTGATGGTGGCCTATGTCTACCGCTATACCGCCGTGGTGGAGCGGCTGCGCGCGCTCCTCCGCCAGCGGATGGGACGGGTCTATCTGGCCCAGGCCAGCCAGGGCGGCACCCGCCTAGCCGATCCCGCGGTCCCTCTGGAGTGGCGGATGCGCCGCTCCGCCTCCGGCAGCGGCGCTCTGGGCGACTTCGGCAGCCACCTGCTGGACCTGCTCCAATATGCAGCGGGCGTGGAGCTGGCCGAGGCCGCCGGCTACGGCGGCACCTTCCTCCCCACCCGCCGTCCGGACGGTCAGGGAAACACCTGTGTGGAGAACGACGACGCCTTCGTGTTCTGCGGCCGGGGGACCGGTGGGGCGCTGTGCAGCGTCTCCGTCAGCCGGGTAGGGCTGGACGGCATCCACCTGTGCATCTCCGGCGAGGGCGGGCTTCTCCGCGCCAGTGTGGAGGAAGGCGTCCTCACTTACTGGCCCAAAGCCCCGGACGGTCCCTACGCCCCGAAGGGGGAGGCGTGTTCGGAGCACCTCGCCGAGCCGCCCGGGCTCCGCTTTGCGCGGCAGGCCGCGGCGTTTTTGGATCTGGTGGAAGGCCGCCCGGTGGAGTACGTACTGTACCCTGGAGCAGGCCGTCCGTCTGGAGCGCCTGCTCACCCGCCTGGACCAGTCCGCCCAATAGACAAATCCCCCCCCATGCCGCCGAAGTACGGCGGCAGGGGGATTCCCTTATCTCTGCATCAGCTCTCCCAGCAGCGGCTCGAACTGGACCCCCTCCAGAACCGGGGTGCCCAGCGCCAGGGTGTGGGCTGCGCACCGCTGGACAAACTCCGCCGCCCGCTGGGCCGCTGTCTCCAGCGGCTCCCCCCGGAGCATCGCCCCCAGCACCACGCTGGCGAAAAGGTCGCCGGTGCCGGGGAACTGGGCGGGCTCCTGCCTGGCCATAGCAAAACGGATGCGCCCTGTGGCCCGGTCGAAGCAGCCCGCGCCGATGGCGCCCGGCCGGGAGGCTCACCCCGGTGAGCTTTCAGTACAATACAAAAGGGTGCAGGACTACCAAGCTGGGTCCAATGGACGCACCATTCAGAGGGCGAAACCCACTGTGAAGAGTGCTTGATACTGGATGGTTGCTGGTTTTTGGAAGGAAATGCGCCGCCCTGTCCACATCATCCCTACTGCCATTGTACATTAGACCCAATTCCTTATGCCATGGTTTTGATGAATGCAACATCATATAGTGATTACAGAAAATTTGACCCCTATCTATTTGACCCAGAAAATACGTATAGGCATGGAAAAAATCGAGCATTTGAAAGTTGGGGCTATTCTGTTTTGGATTCCGTTTGGCTTAAAAACGAAATCGAGAAACAGGCACTTAAAAAGTACCTATCCGGTGACTATACGTTAGGTAAATTAGACAGACGAGGCCAGCGAATTAACATCAGAGTTACGATTCCCAGAAAAGACGGATCAGTCAGCGTATCATTTATTACGGGATGGATGATTATGCCGAACGGAAAACTCAAATTGAACACGCCGTACGGAGGAAAATAAAATGAAGATGATGGATTGTGTAGAAGTGATTGTAGAAAAAGACAGCTATGCAAAAGAAGGCGTTCACAAGGGAATGCAAGGGATCATCTGGGAGGATGAGCCTAAAGACGGCTGCTGGGTCGTCCTTTTTCCTCAATGTGGAGACAAGGAAGATATTGCTGATCTCTACATGAAAGAGGAAGATCTAAAACGGATCCCTGCTATGTCCGCAGATGTGAATGAGCAAATCAGGGCACAGTTTGATTCCTTGGAAAAAGGCAAAAAGGCGGAGGATGTTTCCAATTATATGATTTGATTGGATTTTGAATGCCCCCCACCCATCGAACAGTTTACATGAGACTGGCGGATAGGGGGTATAGCTGAAAGCCTTATCATGACAGGACTTTCAGCTATTTCTGTATTCACTTCGGAGATGAGGCATGAAAGTGCAAACGAGCTGAAATCGAAATACAAAATGGAAGATTTTTGGAATCTGCCCCCTGTGTCATAACCACATTAGATTTATTGAGTTGCATAAAATAGGAATACTTGATATAATTACAGCAATACTCTGGGAGAAAAATGTGTAAAGGGTGGCTGTTATGACAGGAAAGCAGTGGTTTGCGCGACAGAAAAAGAACAGATTGCGCAGCTAACATGTCAACTGGACGCACTGCTTCCTGGTATCTTGCGGCGCCATGCCTTCAGCAAAGACAATCCAGATGACTTCAAATCTCAGCAATTATCCTCCACGCAAAAATCGGAGGAAGCACACGATATCTTAATGTTACAGATAACGTGATAAGCTCACCTGAGGAATTTCGCCGCCCGTTGGTTCAGGGGCTTATAAACCACATAAAGACCGTCGATGCGGGAAAAGAGGCATCAGGGCGGTATAAGTTTCAGCAGCAACTGACAAGTGATCCGGAACTCTTAGAATATGTGACTCTTTTTTTAAAGCGCACATATTGGCGCAACTGCGATGCCTTGGCAAAAAAACGCCCTAAAAAGGAAGAAGCAGCACTTTGGATTGGGCAAACAAATGCAAGCTACGGACTTCTCATCACCCCTCGTTTTAAAAATGGAGAATGGGAAAACGATGTCAGTGAAATTCGACATTTTAAACCAAACTACTGGACCATCGGACATGTCCTGGAGACAGGGACTTGTCGTTCCCCATTCACCGCAAAGAATAGAGTTTTTTACGATAGAACAATACCTGGTATTTTTTCAAAATATTATGGTTCGACAAACGAGATCACCCTATGAAATGGAGATTGCCAAAAAGTATTGCGAGTTGGTGTTAAGCAGCAAGCAGCCATACGAAATTCCGCTCTTGATCCCAGAATTGCGATATGGCGGTCTTCAGACACAGCACAGGTATCGGTTGGATTTCACGATTATTAATCCCTATACATTGCAGAAACAGGGATTTGAATTTTCTCCCTGGTCAACACATGGGTACTTATCCAGGACAAAGGAAAAAAATCAAAAAGAAATCAATTTAGAGGCCAGAGCCAATTTTGAAAAAGAGATGCAGAAGCACAAAGAATATTACCGAAAGTTTAATATTTTTACTTTAATATATACAGACTCAGACCTGCAAAATCTCGATCAAATATTTAAAGAAATGCAACAGTATTTAAAGCCTGAGCACGAAAACAGACAGATACTTGAAGCGACACTTGAGGAATTCAAACGGTTTTCTTTATAGAATCAACCTTAATCCCAAGCCCTTATCAAAATGCATTTTTTATCAACACAGGACATGTCGCCGCGGACGTCATATCGTTCGCGGCGACTTTTTAAAAGTCACCGCTTACTCATTTTGTCGCGGCTCCTTTCCAAACCGCAACCGCTTTGCTGGGTTGCGATTTGGTTTTTGGTGCAGACCTGCAACCACTGCATCTTTTTTGTAGCCATCACCCGGCGAAGAAACCTGTTTTTGACTTCGGTCAAAGACAGGTTTCTTTCTATTTTGACTGTCATCATTGTCCATAGAGGATACGGTGTTTTCCCTGCCCGATCCAGATTGAAAAGAATTTGTAACAGCTAAAAAAGTTATTTGATTAGACCAAATAAAATTGCCCGCCGGCATCAAATCCGGAGCGGATTTTCCGGCTGCTGCACATACTATCCTCTTTTGCCTCCGAGTTATGGCTGCCCGCACGGTGTGGTCTTAAGCGTCATCTGCCTCCAGCCGGGTTTTTTCAAGTGGTCAAAATCACGTTGAAATTCTGTGACTTTATATGTTATATTAGCTTTGATTACTTTTACGGGCTCTCGCAAAGAGAGGCAACAGCGTGTACTGGGAGATATCATAGTGCGTGAAAATGAATATAAGGAGATCCTGTCGGCGCTCTTAGGCCTTTTGAATGAAGGAGTTCATATTGTGGCGGGCAGGGGACCTCCATTTTTTTTACAATTCCGTTATGGCCAGGATGGAACAGATGGAGCCGGCAGATGTGGTCGGCCGGCGTTTTGAGGATGCGTTTTCACATGGATCTGAGTCCAGTACGATTTACCGTGCGCTCCAGGCCGGGGCATCCACCGTCAATCAGCCGCAGCGGTACATCAACGCCAGCGGCAAATATATTCACACCATTAATACTACCATTCCGGTCAAAGATGCCGACGGGAAGTTACTCGCCGTGATCGAGGTAGCCAATGACGTAACTCAGCTGTCGGAGCTGTGCGACCGGCTGGCCCATCTGCAAAGTCAGGTGGGGACGCAGGAGACATCCAAAAACAGAAGCTCAAACGCTATCACTTTTCCGATCTGATCGGGCGTGATCCCAAGTTCCAGAAGAGCATGGAGCGGGCCAAGCGGGCGGCGCAAAACGACATGCCGGTGCTGATCTACGGCGAGACGGGCACGGGAAAGGAGCTGTTCGCCCAGAGCATCCACTACGGTGGAACGCGGAGCGGGAAGCCCTTTATTGCGCAGAACTGCGCGGCCCTGCCCAGCAACCTGCTGGAGGGGCTTCTGTTCGGCACCGCCAAGGGCGGGTTCACCGGAGCGGTGGACCGGGCGGGCCTGTTTGAGCTGGCCAACCACGGTACGCTCCTGCTGGATGAGCTGAACTCCATGCCCTATGAGCTCCAGAGCAAGCTGCTCCGGGTCTTGCAGGAGTCCTACATCCGGCGGGTTGGGGGCTCAGAGGATATTCCGGTGGATGTCCGGGTAATCACTACTGTAAATGAAGACCCTGTCGACCTGATCCGCCAGGAAAACTCCGTCAGGACCTATACTACCGCCTCAGCGTGGTCACCCTGAATATTCCGCCCCTGCGGAACGCAGGGGCGATATCTATCTGGCCCAGGCGCTGATTGAAAAGCACCATGCGAAGATGGGAAAGCGCCTGTCGGAGCTGCCGGGATGCCGTGTGCCGCCAGCTCATGGATGACTACCCGAAACGTCCGGAATTGGAGAACCATCCTGATCAGGCCATGTTCATGATGGATGGGGACAGCGGCTTTACAACAGAGCTCCTGGACCTGCCCGCGCCCGGCAAGGCCGTGGACCGGCGTGGCACAGACTTTCAGGCGGGCGAGTCCCTGCAGGATTATATCGAGCGCATTGAGGAGGAAACGATACGCACCATAAAACCGCTGCCGGGGGGAACGTATCCCAGTGCGCAACCTGTCTGCATATGAAGCGGCAGACCCTTCAGCACAAGCTGAAAATATGGAATTCTTTATTAACGGCTTCTTGGGGGGCGCAAAAAAGTGGGCACAATGCCCATTTTTTTGCGCCTTGTCAACCTATTTTGGTGCATGTTTGCCAGAGCAGCTCACAGGCCGTTTCAGAATAAAATTTTGTGGATGTCCTCTAAACCCCGGCTAATTGTCCATATAAATGGAAAATATAAGAATTTAATTGAAATATTATACAGATCAAAGGGTGCGCCGGAAAAACTGGCACACCCTTTGCTTTTTCTATCCGCAGACAGGACACAGAACCTGAACCACACGACCTGTAACGGAAAGGATGAATGCAGCATGAAAAATGTGAAGGTAATTCTCTGGGGACTGGGCGCCATGGGCGGCGGCATCGGCAAGATGCTCTGCAAAAAGCAGGGCGTGGATATTGTGGGCGCCATCGACATCGGCGCCAAGCTGGGCAAGAGCCTGTATGACGTGGTGCCCGGTATTGAGCGCGGCGACCGCGAGGACGTGATCGTGGGCACCGCCGAGAGGTCATCCGGCCCGCCGCCGATATCGTGGTGGTGTGCACCAACTCCTTTACCCGTGATGTCTATGACAAACTGGTGTTTGTTAT
>VOFH01003579.1_pt1 | contig 16523 bp, 35 predicted proteins | sample 5384091 | NCBI WGS metagenome assembly VOFH01 (sample SAMN12384727, study PRJNA508395) | human gut metagenome | isolation source: healthy gut G | host: Homo sapiens
TCGTGCTACTTCACGGCGAACCGGCTCAAAGCTGGAAATGGTAATGGTTTCAGGTGTGTCGTCAATAATTAAATCAACACCTGTCATTGTCTCAATGGCTCTGATATTACGGCCTTCACGACCAATAATACGGCCTTTCATCTCATCGTTTGGCAATTGTACAACGGAAATAGTTGCTTCTGCAACATGGTCGGCTGCACAACGCTGGATGGCAACCGTAATAATTTCCTGTGCTAAATTTTCTGCCTCATCTTTGGTTTGCTGCTCAATGTCCATAATTTTAGCAGCTTTTTTTCATGTACAAGCTCGTTTTCTAAATTTTTCAATAAGAATTCTTTTGCTTGTTCTGCGGTGAAGCCGAGATACGTTCCAAAATTTCAAATTGATTTGCTTTAATGCCTTCGGCTTCAATAAGAATGCTTCTGCTTGCTGTTTTTCTCAGCAATCGCATCCTTTTTTGCTCTAAACGCTCCATTTTTTATCGAGAGATTCTTCTCTTTGTTGAATGCGTCGTTCTGACGCTGTACTTCTTTGCGTCGTTCTGCAAGTTCTTTTTCGGATTCATCACGTAACTGATGAATTTCGTCTTTACCTTCCAGTACAGCTTTTTCTTTTTTTTTTCTTGCTGTTTTACAGCTTCTTCAATAATCTTTTTGCTTCTTCTTCGGCAGAACCGATGGTAGCTTCAGCTGACTTTTTTCTATGAGAACTGCCGGCCATAAATGCAATTACGCCAACAACAGCGGCAATTACAAGGCCAACAACTACGCAGATAATAATCGCAATACCTACTGCATCCACTTTTCTGAGACACCTCCTTTTGTCTTGTTCTATTCCCTTAGTTTCCTTTTTACCTTATGTAAGTGAAAATAACAACATTTTCTAAATGAATTAATTACACTTAATAAATATTGTATTACGTTTCACACCATTGTGTCAAGAATAATTCCCGTAATTGTCAGTAAGATTTTAGGATTTCAGAGAATTGCAGCCAATAAGGAAAATACTTGACTTTTTTTATTTTGAAATGCTACGATAATAAAAACAAAGATATATTATATGCATGGAAAAAGGACATTTTGTTTTCATAAATGTTACGACAGAGAGCAAACGTCATGGGCTGAAAGCGTTTGCGGTAAAAGCAAAACAAAATTACCACCTTGAGCAGCTGCCGAACGTTTGATACAAACCAAAGGTATGCCGGTTGGGTTCCGTTATCAACCTGCAAGAAGGACAAAGTGTTACTTTGTTGAATTTGGGTGGAACCACGAGAATGTTACTCGTCCCTTGTTAAGGGACGAGATTTTTATTTTACAGATAAAGGAGTATGTAGCTATGAGCATCAAAGTGAATTTAAAAGGAGACAGCAAAGAATTTGAATCAGGCGTCTCCGTAGCGGAAATTGCAAAATCCATTGGTGCAGGCCTCTATAAAGCAGCTTTGTGCCGGAAAAGTAGACGGAGAGGTAGTAGATTTACGTACGCCTCTTACAAAAGATTGTAATTTGGAAATTTTAACTTTTTTCAGAAGAAGAAGGAAAAAAAGCATATTGGCACACAGCGGCTCATGTTTTGGCTCAAGCGGTAAAGCGTTTGTTCCCGGATGCAAAATTGGCAATCGGACCTGCGATTGACAATGGATTTTATTATGATATCGATTTGTCACGTCCATTGTCACAAGAGGATTTGCCGAAGATAGAGGCAGAGATGAAAAATCATCAAGGAAAATTTGCCGATTGAACGTTTTGAGCTTGCACCAAACGAAGCAAAAACGTTGATGCAGGAGCAAGACCAAATTTATAAAGTAGAATTGATTGAAGAGCATGCGGACAAAGGAGAGGCAATCAGTTTTTACAAACAAGGTGAGTTCACAGACCTTTGCGCAGGCCCTCATTTGATGGCAACAGGCAACTTAAAAGCAGTAAAACTTACCAATGCAACCGCAGCGTATTGAGAGGCGATTCCAATAACAAATCCTTACAGCGTGTATATGGTATTGCTTTCCCAAAAACAGCAGAACTGGAAGACTATTTTGAGAGTGGAAGAAGCCAAAAAACGTGACCATAATATCATTGGTCGCCAATTGGGTTATTTTACAACTGTAGATTATATTGGACAGGGCTTACCTATTTTGTTACCAAACGGTGCCCGCGTGATTCAGCAGTTAGCACGTTTTGTGGAAGATGAAAGAAGAACGTCGCGGATATTTGTTAACAAAAACTCCATTCCCTTGCAAAAAGTGACCTTTACAAAATTTCCGGTCACTGGGACCATTACCGTGACGGTATGTTTGTATTGGGAGAAGAGGAAGAGGGCAAAGAAGCATTTGCGCTGCGTCCAATGACATGTCCGTTCCAATTCCAAGTGTATTTAAATAAGAAACGCAGTTATCGTGATTTACCTATGCGTTTAAATGAAACCTCCCATTGTTTAGAAACGAAGCATCGGGTGAAATGCATGGTTTGATTCGTGTTCGCCAATTCACCATTTCCGAAGGTCACATTGCCTGCTTGCCGGAACAATTGGAGCAAGAGTTTGCGGGTTGCGTGGAACTTGCAAACTATATGCTGTCAACACTTGGCTTAGATGAAGATATTTCTTACCGTTTTTCCAAATGGGATGAAATGATAAGGAAAAGTACATTGGCTCTCCGCAGGAGTGGGAAGAGGGTACAAGGACGTATGCGTCAAATTTTGGACGATTTGAACATTGACTATAAAGAAGCGTCCGGAGAAGCTGCATTCTACGGTCCGAAATTAGATATTCAAATTAAAAATGTACATGGGAAAGAAGATACTTTGATTACCATACAAATTGACTTCCAGCTGGCAGAACGTTTTGGCATGACTTATGTAGATGCGGAAGGACAAAACAAAATACCCTTATGTTATTCACAGAACCTCCATTGGCTGCTATGAACGTACTTTAGCTTTGCTTTTAAAAAAGTATGCGGGGCATTGCCAACATGGCTGATGCCGGAACAAGTACGCGTATTGCCAATCAGCGACCGTTTGATTGACGATGCGAAAAAGTGGAAGAACAATTGAGCAGAGCGGGTATACGTGTATCCTGCGATACAAAGAAGCGAAAAAGTCGGGGCATAAAACTGTGAGGCACAGTTGGAGAAAATTCCATATATGCTTGTGATTGGAGATAAAGAGGTAGAGGAAGGCACCGTTTCTGTACACAGCCGTAAAGTCAGAGGAGATTTAGGCGGCATGCCTGTAGGAAGCTTCTATCAAAATTCTTCAGAGATTGCAACAAAAAGCAAAATAATAAAAAACCGGATGAATGTTTTCATCCGGTTTTTTTTAATAATGGTAATGTATGCATCCTGTGGTTAAAGTGCTCTGGATGATAGGAGTAGGAATCATACTGGGAAGTATCTTTGTTTCAACTGTATTTCATATTTATTCTGACTGGTATATTTCGCTTGTATTGATTGCGGCCGCTTTACCTATTATAGCGGCTGTTATAACAGATGCTTATGTTAGGCAGTTGAACAATTTTTTAAGTTTAAAGTTATTGTTTGTGCGATGATGTTGACATTGTTAATTGTGAGAACAGTGCTAAAAGATTTTTATGTAATTTGATAAAAATTATGTTAATCAGAACAGATTATGTAAACCAAATAACTATGCTTTTTTCAACATGAAAGTATAGTAATGTTAAAATAGCATGTTGAAAACTGAAAAAAAATAAGACATTGTCTATGTTTTTGTTGTGGAAAACTATGTGAAAAAAAAGTTGAAAGTTTTTTGTGGAAACCTTTTTCATATCAGTTACGACATAATTATGTAAAGACATGTTCTGTATATTCGACAAACATCTTGTAAAGTTCTTATAAACTAAATTTATTTTTTGTTCATAAGACTGTTCTGATTTCTTTTACCTTTTTCACTGTTTTTGAAGTTATGATACAGAACAACAAAAACGCATAATAACGTAATAAAAGATATTTCAACATATCTTAAAAAAGAGCATAAAAGGCATATTCTTTTAAAAGTAGGATATGCAGCATAAATAGATGGACAACATTTCAAAAACAGAATGGCATGGTTTGGTGGCGTGTTTAGGGCAAAATTACAAGCTGGAGGGGCTCAGACAGAGCGATAGGGATAGGTCATGTTTTTGAGTGAGACTTTAATACGCAATTTTTCTTTTTGTATATTAGCTTATGCTTTTTTTATATAAAACTTGTCTGATAGGGTCAGTAGTTAAATAAGGAAAAGGAAAAATACAATGGATATTTCAAGGTTTCTGGCTGATAAAAGAATCAATTCGTGAATGCCAAAAGAAGTATACTTATTTCTATCGGAATCGGTAGCATCAAATCAAGTAATCACCATTGACAATTACTTCTTTGATGTGTATTGAGCTTTGATGCAGTAGGAGTCAAATCTGGTTTAAATGTACGTAACTGAATTATGTATTTAGACGTCCGATGATTGTGAAAATATAAGAGCTTAGAAAATAAGAAAAGGCAGATATTCAATCCATAGAATATCTGCCTTATTTTATTCAATTTTCATAGATGACATTTGTTCTTTGCTGCATCCAAATTTTTCACCATATTTAATCCAGTATTTTGTAGAAGCCTTTACAAAGGATTGTTTGGATAATGGTAGTGTAACCGATAAATGTCCTATTTTTCTGTTTGCAATCAATTTAGCCAGCTTTTTATTTTCCCTTTCACCAAAAAAGGATAATGGTGTTGTTAAAAATGCCTCACCGGCTCCAATTGCCAATGTAGAGCAAAATTCATATTTATTCTGCTTGCAGAATAAACGCATCATGTCCAATGCAACATTATTTTGCTCCGGCTCGATAAAGCCGCAGTTAATTAAAATATGAACTTTTGGTTTTGGTTCTATTTGATATGTTTCTAATGTCTTTAAGAAATTTAACAAAGTGGAAGGTATTCCATCTGCATATAAGGGAAATACAAACAAGATGTCTGAGCAACCTTCGATACCGTTACAAATTTCACTGTGATTTTTTCTTGTTTATGTTAAAAGATATTGTTTCACCGGAATAGTATTTTTTTGAAAAATCTCAGCGTAAAGTTTGGAATTTGATTTTGGTGCTCTGGGACTGCCATTAATAATGATTGTTTTTACCATGGGGCAACCTCTGTTCCACTGTTGCTGTTAAATCTTCCTTCGCAACAAATACAATACGATAAGAAAAAAACTCATATTATTCGCATTGCGGGCAACCAATCGGGTAAAAATATTCTTTCTTCTTGAGATAGTTCTCCATATGCGATAATAACGGCCTCTTTATCTTTTTACTGCCCGCTGGACATGATGTGTCTCATTGTTATAAATACGGATAAATGCTTGTTGTATAGAATTGCACGTTCCAACATCGTTTTCATAACAGTATCATAAGAGCCGTATTTTATATGAGAGACATAAATGATTTTTTCACTGTCTGCTATGATTGGATATACTTTTACGGCATCATCTCTTATCACACATTTTCCCGGCGTTTTGGTCCAACATCCAGAAACAGCCGACACAATTGAAATTTTTAATGCGGATAAATCAATATACATTTCATTTTCTGTTTTCAAACTAACAGTTAAGGGGGTATCTGATAACAATAGTTTCATAAATTCCTCCTATGCTAATATGAATATAGAAACATGATATCAAATTTACTTATTTTTATGCAATCATAAAAGGAACGTAAAATTAATCGTCAATCAAAAAAAACAGCCGCATATGTATGGCTGTTTTTTACTTTATATCAAAGTTTAAAATCTTCTTTTGTAAATTTGGCAAAGAGGAGGTCTTTTTTGGGAGTTCTTAGGAGGGTCGTAAGCAAATTTTTTACATTTACCATTTTCGTCTATCTCGCAATGAACTGCGCAGTTTGGAGATAGTTCGGGCGTTGTATTGTGGCTGCAATACTCACAGTTAAGTCAATGCGAGTACCGTATAAAGATGTATGTTTCACTGTATTACCACCCTTCCCGATATTTTTTCTATTATATCATTGTTTTTTGTTTTTTCTACCCTTTTGCTTTTGATTTTCTGCGTTCCAATCCGACAGAAAACAAAGAAAAAAACACAACAGGCTACTAACGCAATTCCGGCAGGCCATGAATAAGAAATCATGCCGGATATTTGTTCGGAAGTATTTTGAAAAACATAGGCTGCAGGCTGTGGAAACAGAGGAAGAAATAACATGGTTACCAGTGCGGCTATGATTCCGTGGATGAACCGGAACGCAATAAATTTCAATTTGGAAATTCCACACTTTAAGGTAGCTGCAAAGATTTGAAAAATGTACGCAAAATCCACCAAATCCAAGGCCGAATGCCACCAAAGCAATGGGAGCATTTGGGAGGCGGTATCTACACATCCGCTGGTGATTTCTGTTAGCAATGAAACGATGGAGGCTGCGATGGGTGCAGGCATGTGCAACCGCAGCAGTAATTGGTAAATTCCTTGAGCAATTCCTGTTGCATGCAGCAAAGACAAAAAATGCTGAAAATATAATGACAAATGCACTCATATTCATAAGACCTTTAGCGGCGTCCAATGTAGATTCCACCAAAGGGATTGGGAAGAACGTTCGGAAGATACTACAGTATGACAAGGTTCTTTTTTGAATCGTGCGATAATGCCAAGGGTAATACCGATGACCAGCATGGCTGCAATTTGAGAGAAAAAACAGCAAAGTCCCATCAGTGCATTTTGCAGCAATGTACTGCCGACTACACTGATAATAAAGGCAGGTCCTGCATTGACGCAAAAAGTACAGCATCCGCTGCGCCTGTTTCTGTGTAATAGCACCTTGCTCCAACAAAGACATACAACCTCGTGCACCTACAGGATATCCGCCAATCATGCTCATAATAATCACAGAACCTGCACTGCCGGGAAGATAAAACAAAAATTGAATCACAGGCTGTAACAGTTTACCGATGAATTTGGAAATACCGGAATGGATGATAAAAGAGGAAAGTACCATAAACGGAAACAAAGAAGGCACCAATGTGTATAAACAATAACTGATTCCGTTGGATGCACCGTTGCGCACATCATTTGGAAAGAGCAAAATTCCCAGTGCACATGCAATAATAATCAAACACAATAAAATTGTTTTACAAAAGATATAAGAAACATGTGCGCATTGGTATCCTCCTTTCTGATTGTGGTGCATTTACCACCTGTTTGTCAGTATTGTTGTAAGTTTCTATAGCATGTATATGCCAATGAGTGATTTTTTATTGCTAAAAGTGCATAATCTTGTGAAAGAAACGTTTTGGAAAGGGCGGCTTTTATATATGAATAAAGCACAACGCGGTGTTGAGAAACGTCAGGAAAAAGGAAATGTACGCGGGCTGAATAAAATTGCAAGCGTATTACAACTGCCGGCAGCAGTGATTGCAGGTGTGGCACATATGGAAGTAAGCGGAAATCACGAGGTGGTTCTGGAGGGCTGCGGCGGCATTATTGAATATACAGACGATGTTGTAAGGGTGAAAACCGGAAAATCAATCACCAAATTCAATGGAAAAATCTTGAGATTAAATGTATCCAAATAGATTCATTAATCATTCAGGGATTTATTACATCCATTGAATTTCAGTTTTGAGGTGAATCTATGTTTGTATTAAATCTGATCCGCTGGTTTGTTGGATATGTCGTCTTTACAGTAGAAGGAAACGGGCAGGAACGGTTTGTAAATTTGTGTGCCCGTTTTGGATATACGATTTGAATGTAAGAAGAAAAGGAATATTTTTTGTCTCTATTTCACGGACAAAATATAGAATGCTGAAAAACTTAGCCAAACAAACAGGTGTAAAAATACGTATTTATAAAAACATGGTCTGCCATTTGTCATGCATAAATTTCCGAATATCAAAGGTATGCTGGCTGGATTGGCGGTTTTCATTGTTCTGTTAAGTTTTTTGTCTACCCGTGTGTGGAGCATACAGGTAGAAGGAAATCAAGAATTGAATTCAGATTTAATTCTGCTCACCGCTGAAGAAATCGGTTTAAAAAGAAGGTATGGCAAGAAGTAAGCTGGATGTATTGTCCATTCAAAATCAATTGATGATTGCATATCCGGAAATTGCGTGGATTTCCTTAAACACCAAAGGCAGTTCTGTTACCATTCGCATTGGTGAAAAAAGAAGATAAGCCTGATATTTGGAACAGCGATAAAAAGGTAATGAACATCAAAGCGGCAAAGAGACGGTCAAATTGTGAGAATGGAAGTGACGCACGGTACTCCTCAAGTAAAAATAGGAGACGGTGTAGCAGAAGGACAATTGTTAGTAAGCGGAATTACGGAAACAAAATACAATCATTTGTTTACACGTGCAACGGCTAAAATTATCGCGGAGACAAAACATACATAGGAAATTAAAATTCCACTGACACAAGATGAAAAAAAATACCAACCGGAATGTGATTCGACGCAGAGCGTTAAAATTATTTGGATTTACCATGCCGATTACGTTTGAAGTAGAGCCAAAAAGACAATAATGATTTGACCTATGAAAAGATTTGGCGATTTACCGTGCAAAAACAAATGATGCCAATTTACCCGCAACCGTATATGAAGAAACTTGGACAGAATATCAGGTGCAGCAAATACAATTGACAGAAGAACAGGCTTTGCAAAAGGCAAAGGAGGAGTTGGAGAAACAACAGAACGAAGCTTTAAAAAAAGAAGATGATAAAATTTTATCAACAAATACAACGTATACCGTGGAAAACGGACAGTTGATTTTACGCGCGACCAGTGTGGGAAGAAAATATTGCCCAGGAATCTGAAATTTACGTGGAATAGTCGTAATTTTGGTACGAATATCCAAAAAATGTTGTGAAATGCGTGACGAAAAGTGGAATCTGTGGTATAATTTGTGATATACTATCTTGTAACAGAAGTATCATTTCAATTTTAAAATGGTGCAATTCATGTGCAAAGGTGATGGAATGTTCGAACAACGTATTAATATTGACCGTATGGAACAAGCAGTTGCTTTGTTTGGAGGCTTTGACGAGAATGTAAAGCTGATAGAACAGGTATACGGCGTAAAAATTGTTGGCAGAGATTCAGAAATAAAAGTTTCGGGAGAACCGGGTCAGTTGCAAAAGCTGTGAAAACCATTGAAAGCTTATTAACTTTGATAAACAGAGGAGAAGCACTCAGCGAGCAGAATGTTCGCTATTGTATTTCCATGGTTAACGAAGGCAGCGAAGAAAAATTGAAACCTTGGCAGGTGACTGTATTTGTGTTACCTCAAAAGGCAAGCCGGTAAAACCAAAACCTTTGGTCAAAAAAAGTATTGCAATACCATTAAAGAAAATACAATTACAATCGGCGTAGGTCCCGCAGGTACGGGTAAAACGTATTTGGCGGTTGCTATGGCGGTAACTGCATTCCGTGCGCAGCAGGTCAACCGTATTATTTTAACAAGACCTGCCGTAGAGGCAGGTGAAAAACTAGGTTTTTACCCGGAGATTTGCAGCAGAAGGTTGACCCGTATTTGAGACCTTTATATGACGCTTTGTTTGATATGCTGGGAGCGGGAAACATATCAAAAATATTTGGAGCGCGGAAAATATAGAGGTTGCGCCATTGGCGTACATGAGGGAAGAACCTTGATGACAGCTTTATTATTTTGGATGAAGCACAGAATACAACGCCGGAACAAATGAAAATGTTTCTAACACGTTTGGGATTTAACTCCAAAATGGTTATTACAGGCGATGTAACCCAAATTGACTTGCCGGATGGACGAAAATCCGGGCTAAAAGATGTGATGAGTGTACTGAAACATATTGACGATATTGCACAAGTACACTTTAATGAAAAGGACGTAGTGCGCCACAGATTGGTGCAGAATATTATTAAGGCATATGAGGAACGTGAAGGAAAGGGGCAAAAAATAGCGTGGAGAAAATCAGAGTTATTATTCACAATGACCAGAAAGAAGTGAAAATTCCGACCGGACTTAGAATGTTGGTACGCCGTTGCTGCAATGCAGTACTGCGTTTGGAGGAATTTGGCGCTCCTGCTGAAATCAGTGTGACATTTGTAGATAATAAAAAAAAATTCATGAGCTGAACAAACAGTACCGCCATAAAGATGCGCCTACAGATGTATTGTCATTTCCAATGGGCGAAAAACGGTGTTTATGATATTAATCACGATACAGGAGCAAAAATTTTGGGAGACATTGTTATCTCCATGGAAAAAGCTGTGGAACAGGCAGAACGTTTCGACCATAGTTTAGACCGCGAAGTTGGTTATTTAACAGCTCATTCCGTATTGCACCTGTTAGGTTATGATCATGAACGCGGTGGTATTGACCGTGTACGTATGAGAGAAAAAAGAAGAACAAGTGATGACACAGTTGGGACTGCCAAGTTCCAGCAGCTATGTACTGGAAGAGGATGAGGATTAACCGTGAATTTTCTCAGAGGCTTTCAGGCCGCATTCAGAGGAATTATACGCTGTATCAATCACGAAAGAAACATGCGAATTCATACAGTGGCTGCATTGTATGTATTCGTTTTTTTCATTCTTTTTTTTGAATTCAGTATAACCGGTTATGCAGTTTTGTTTACCGTGTTTGGATTGATTATGGCGTTGGAAATCGTAAATACAGGTTTGGAGGCTTTGGCAGACCAAATCTCTCCCGGATACAGTCCTGTTGTAAAAGTGGTAAAAGATATTGCGGCAGGTGCTGTATTGATTATGGCAATTTTGCGGTTGCGGTTGCAGTGGTGTTATTTTGGCAGCCGGAAGGTTTTATCCGTATGTACGAATATTTTTGTATTACTATGCCGATTATGTGGCTGCCGTTTGTAGTAGTTTCCGCACTTTGCCTTTGGTATATTGTAAAAGGTCCGATAGGAATGAAAAATTGATTTTTTTAAAACATAAAAAAAATTCGAGGAAGAATAAAAAGGAGGGCATTTCTTTTGCCTGATATGTCTCATATGAATACCGGCAGCATTATGGCAAATAAATGAAGATGATTGTCTGCATTTGTTAATTGTAGGACGCCCCAATGTGGGCAAATCTTTCTCTTCTCAATACTATGATTGGGCAAAAAGTGGCAATTGTCTCCAAGCAAGCCACAAACAACCCGTACCAAAATCATGCGGTGTACTGACCAATGGAAAATCAATTGGTATTTTTGGATACCCTGGGCTCCATAAACCCACAATCGGCTTTGGGCAATTATATGATCAAAATCCATTACGGATTCGGTGGCGAGTAGACGCTTGTCTGCTTTTGGTAGCGGGAAAGCAGGTAAACCCGTTTCGGCGGCAGACAGAATTTGATTGAAAATTCAAATCTTCAAATTACCTGCATTGCTGGCGCGATTAATAAAAATTGACTGCATTCAGATAAATCCATTTTTAATGGAACAAATTATCTCTATACAGAACTATTTGATTTTGAAGCGATTGTTCCTGTTTCCGCACAACCGGAAGCGGTGTGAATGATTTAATCGGAGAACTGGAAAAACTATGTCAGCCAGGCGGACATTTTTTTGCGGAGGATGCATTGACAGACCAGCCTGAACGGGTTTTGGCAGGTGAAATTATCCGCGAAAAATTACTGCGTCTGCTGGACAAAGAAATTCCTCATGGAGTTGCGGTTGTAGTAGAGCGTATGCGTGAACGTGAAAATCAACCGGATATGTTAGATATTGACGCAGTGATTTATTGCGAACGAGACAACCATAAAGGGATTATTATAGGGAAAAAAAGGGTTCTATGTTAAAACGTGTGGGGGTCTTATGCCCGTGAAGATATGGAACGCTTTTTTGACTGCAAAATTAATTTGCAGCTGTGGGTAAAAAGTAAAAGAGGACTGGAGAAACCGCCAGCGTATTTTACAAAGTTTAGGTTACGGAAAAACAGATTTTGAATAACACATTTTGTGTGTAGATTTTTGTTAAAACTTGTCTATCGATCCAAAAAATTTTCTTTCATAACTTCCCCTTAAATTGTGAATACTGGTAGTAAAGGAATTGAAGGGAGAGTCAGTTCAATGATGGATGGCATATGCGGCTTGGCATATTTTTTTGAGCAGACAGGCAAAGTAGAGGATTATATTCGTTACAGTCAAATGAAATCGTTAGAGGAGTTCAATTCACAGGAGGCTATCCATGCAGATCAACACCGACGGATTGGTGATAATGGAGAGAACGGTGGGGAAAGTGACCGTCTGGTTACATTGCTTACCAGAGAAGAAGGTATCATCCGTGCCTTTTCACCTCTTGCTAAAACGTTAAAAAGCAAACAAGGCAGTGCGACGCAATTGCTTTGTTATTCCCGTTTTCTATTTACAGAGGGCGGGACAAATACATAATTAATGATGCACAACCGCTGGAAGTGTTCTTTGACCTTCGCAGCGATATTGAAACATTATCCCTCGCCCAGTATTTTTGTGAGCTGGTGTCTGTACTGGCTCCGGAAGAAGCGGCGGCCGGGGATTTTTGCGTTTGGTTTAAATGCACTGCATTTTCTTGCAAAAAAAAAAACGTCCAAGTTTGATTATAAAAAGCGGCAGTGGAAATGAGAATGTTGTCTTTAGCGGGCTATATGCCTGATTTAATTTGCTGTCAAAATTGTGCAGTGTATGAAGCGGATGATATGGTCTTTTGCCTAAAAGCGGTGTGATTTATTGTGGAAACTGTTATCACCCTACTTCTGAATTTGCCTTTCATATGGGGAAAGGTGTTATGACAGGGCTGAGGCATACCATCTATGCGGATTTTGATAAACTGTTTTCGTTTCAATTGCAACCGGAAGGTCAAAAACAACTGGCGCAAATTACGGAACAATATATGCTGCAAACGTTGGAGCGGCGATTTATGACTTTGGACTTTTACCACCAGGTAGCTGATATGAAATAGATAAAGATAGCATAATTTTGATTGTAAGGTTTGCATACATGAATTGAGGAATGACAATGGACTATAACATACAAAAACATATGAAAACCATTGAGCTGGATAAGGTTTGGAACTGCTTGCAGAAAAAACAGCCTGCGAAGATGCGGCCCGATTTTGCACGAAACCTCATTCCTGTAACAGAGATAGAAGAAGTACAGCAGATGCTCAGTGAAACAGATACAGCCTATCAAATGATGGCGCGCTTCGGCGCACCGTCTTTACGGTTTACAACAAATTGTAAATTCTTTGAGAAGGGCACAGTCGGGCGGCGTTCTGAATTTAGCGGAATTTTAAGTATCGCAGGTGTACTTCGTGCCATGCGGGGCATTGTCCAATGGAGAAAGAAGAGCGAAGGGTTTCAAACCATGTTGGATTGGCGTTTTGATTGTTTAACGTCCAATCCGTATTTAGAAGATAAAATCAATCAAACCGTAGCTTCTGAAGAGGAAGTGGCGGATACGGCTTCTTCCGCGCTTGCGGATATTCGCAGAAAAATGCGTCGTGCGTCACAAAAGTACGGGAACAATTAGACAGCATGATACGTTCCAATACCTATCAAAATATTTGCAGGACCAAATTGTTACCATGCGCGGCGGACGTTATGTAGTACCTGTGAAAGCGGAATATCGCGGGGAAGTGCCTGGATTGGTGCATGATACCTCTTCCAGCGGCTCTACTTTATTTATTGAGCCAATGAGCGTAGTGGAAGCAAATAACGAAATCCGCGTACTGCAATCAAAAGAAAAAGATGAAATTGAACGAATATTAACAGAACTTTCTGCGGAAGTAGGACAGTTTGCGGATGATATCATTGTAGGATATGATGCGGCCGTTCAATTAAATGTCATTTTTTGCCAAAGCAGATTTGGCATATTCGATGAAAAGCCACGATGCCGCAATTGAATCAGACGGGTATCATACAATTTAAGCAGGCAAGGCATCCTTTGCTCAATCGTGATACCGTTGTTCCAACGGATATCGTATTGGGAAAAGAGTTTGATACTTTGATGATTACAGGTCCCAATACAGGAGGTAAAACTGTTACACTGAAAACAATCGGCTTGTTGTCAGCTATGGCAATGTGCGGACTGATGCTGCCTGTTGCGGAAGGAAGCCAAGTATCTGTTTTCCGTCATATCCTTTGTGGATATTGGAGATGAACAAAGTATTGAACAATCTCTGTCTACCTTTTCTTCTCATATGACCAAAATTATACGTATTATAGAGCAGGCAGATGATAACAGTCTTGTGTTGCTGGATGAGTTAGGCGCAGGAACCGACCCGATAGAAGGCGCCGCTTTGGCAATTGCCATTTTGGAACATTTAAAGAAAGCAAGGATGCAAAATTGCAGCAACCACCCACTATGCAGAATTGAAAGAATATGCATTGCAAACGGACGGCGTAGAAAATGCTTGCTGCGAATTTGATGTACAAACCCTTCGTCCTACGTATCGTTTATTGATTGGGGTGCCGGGACGTTCCAATGCATTTGCAATTTCAAACGTTTGGGCATCGAAGATTCGATTATTCAGCGCAAAAGAACTGGTATCCGCAGAAAATACAAAATTTGAAGATGTTGTACGCAGTTTAGAAGAAACACGTCAGAAATTAGAAGAAGAAAAAGCGCAAGCAGAAGCATTGCGGTTGCAGGCGGTAAAGCTGAATGAATCTGCTCAAGAGCAAAAGAAAAGAATAGAAACCAATGCGGCAAAGGAAATTGAAATTGCGCGTCGTCAAGCTTCTAATTTGGTTGCTCGCACTCGTGCGCAGATTGATGCATTAACGGAAGAGATGGACCAGCTGCGCAAGCAAAAAAGTTTGACCCCGGAACCAAAGGCAAAATTAAATCAAGGTATCCGCTCTCTGGAGGATATGGCAGACCCGGTTCACAAAAAAGAAAAAGAAGATTATGTGTTACCTCGTCCTTTAAAATTGGAGATACCGTTTTAATCTTTGATATCGACAAACAGGCAACGGTCATTGGTTTACCTAAAAATTCAGACCAAGTAGAAGTACAGGCAGGTATTATGAAAACGCGTGTTCCTCTTTCCAATTTGCGTTTGATGCAACAAGAAAAAGTGAAAACACCTCAGCCTATTTCCAGAAGAGGTGCGAGGACGGACAGAGCTCATGCCAAGGTAGTTCGTGAGTTGGATATTCGTGGGCAAACCGCAATGGAAGCTTTGTTGGACGTGGACAATTTTATTGATGCCGCTGTAATGGCAGGAGTGCATCAATTAAGTATTATTCATGGTAAAGGAACAGGTGTGCTGCGTGCGGCAGTGCAGCAGCATTTGAAAAACACCCATCAGTGAAGAGCTATCGTTTGGGCGTGTTTGGAGAAGGTGAAAGCGGCGTTACCATTGTTGAGTTAAAGTAATAATGGAGAATATGTTATGAAAAAATCAAGTGCTAAGAGATTGAAACCAGTTGTTCCGTTTACTTTTATGTTTGTAATACTGTTTTCTATCTTTGGATTAACTGGTTGCTCAATTCAACAAATCGTTCGAATATAGCGTCCAATTCCAATACTTATCAGCAGATTACTGCAGAGGAAGCAGCAAAGATGATGCAGTCAGAAACGGATTATATCGTTTTAGATGTCAGAACAGAGCAGGAGTATGCAAGCGGACATATTCCCGGTGCTGTTAACATACCAAACGAAACAATTGCGTCTGGAGCGATACAGCAGTTACCCGATAAAGAACAATTGATTCTGGTTTATTGCAGAAGCGGAAACAGGAGCAAACAAGCTTCTGAAAAGTTGGTGAATTTAGGATATACCAATATTGTTGAGTTTGGGGGTATCAATGACTGGAGTGGAGAGGTTGTTACTCGGTAGCTTATAACAGAATGAATAGATGATTTGAAACCTTATCCATTGCAATAAAAATGGATAAGGTTTTTCATTAAATTTTTCTTTTTGCATTGACATTGGTTAGCATTTATTATATAATGCGTATCTGTAAAGTGTTTTAGCTTTACACATGACAGGAGGTTCTCTGTTGTGGCTAAAAATTTATAAATTTCATTTCTGTTGGATTTCTATGGCAGTATGCTGACGGAAAAACAGCGGATTATGATTGAATATTATTATAATGATGACCTTTCATTGGCTGAAATTGCAGATAATGAGGGCATCACCCGCCAGGGAGTACGAGATTCCATTAAACGTGCGGAAGGACAGCTTTTTGAATTGAGGAGCGCCTTGGTCTGGCGAAACGATTTCAGCAAGTGCAGACAGGATTGGAGCAGATTCTGCTTGAGGCTGCGGAAATTCGGGACTATAATCAACAACATGACGGCGCAGAAAAAATTAATACCTGCGCAAACAATATTATGCAGTTGGCAGAGCAGCTGCGCGATTAAGAAATCTACAGAAAGGGTGAAATAAGTGGCGTTTGAAGGACTTGCAGACAAACTGGCCAATTCGTTTAAACGATTAAAGTCAAAAAAAATTAACGGAAGCGGACGTTCGAGAAGCAATGCGCGAAGTGCGTTTGGTTTACTGGAAGCGGACGTTAACTATAAAGTAGCAAAAGATTTCACCAATACCGTAACAGAACGTGCTATTGGCACT
>VOFH01004135.1_pt1 | contig 16518 bp, 30 predicted proteins | sample 5384091 | NCBI WGS metagenome assembly VOFH01 (sample SAMN12384727, study PRJNA508395) | human gut metagenome | isolation source: healthy gut G | host: Homo sapiens
TTGTCCCGGGCGCAGAGATCCAGCTTGCCGTCGTCCCGCACCTTCATGACCCAGCCTGGCCAGGTCTCGCCCTCCTTAAAGCTGCGGAAGATCTCCTGCTTGGGAATCAGGCTGTAATATGGCTTGTCCACCGCCACAAAGGGCCCCCAGCTTCTCACTGATCTCATAGACGGTCCTCCCCTCCAGTCGTCCGCCTGTACGGAGACTGGTTGCTCATGTGGGAGTAGACCCGCATAGTCGCCGCCAGACGGTGGCTCTTTGTCCACATACAGGGATTGCTCAGACACTTCTCCCTTGCGGACCGGGTGCGTCCTTAAAGGGGAGCAGGAGATCCTTCTCCAGCCCCATATCCAAGAACGCGCCGATCTTGGACGTCCTTGACCTCCAACATGGGCGGTTCCCCCACCTGAAGCTTCGGCTTTCCGGTGGTGGCGATCAGACGGTCCGAGGAGTCCTTTGTAGATAAACACCCCACCTGTCGCCGACCTTCGCCCCTCCGGCACCTGCTTCTTCGGGAGAAGCACGCCTGCCTGTCCCCGCTTTTTCGCCCACGTAAACGCCGAAATTCTTTTTACCCTCAGTATCTCAATTCCTGTACTTTACCTAACTCCAATCATTCCTGTTACTCCTCTTTTTCAGGTCCGCCGCCCGTTTTGCGGCCCACACTGTAAACCTGTTCTTCTTCTGTATTCGCAGTCCCGCCGGCGCCGTCACCGGTCCCCGGCCAGGAGCCACACCACCGCGTAGACCTCGCCCGCGCCGTTTCCCAACACCACCGTATAGCTGTGATCCTCGCCCCGCGTCACCCGCGGCACGATCACATCGCTCAGCACGGCCGCTTTCTTTATAGTCTACCCGGATTCCCGGATTGTAATCCCCGCCGGCACCGCTTCGCCATCTCCACGTACTGCGCATTGTTCACGTGGTGGTTGGTCCAGATGGTGGCGGTTGACCGTCACCGGCTCGGCCGTCTCATACCGGTCCGGCACCGGAATTTTCCGGGGCGCCTTTGCCCTAAATCCAGCCGGGGCCCGGCTCCGCCGTAGGGGCCGCGTCCTCGGTTGTCACACGGATCGGCTGTCCCTTCTCCAGATCATATAAAAACCACACCGAAGCCGCCCGGACAAATCGCCTGTCCGCGTCCTCAGCACAAAATTCCGGTAGCCGTAAATGCCCTTTGAAATCGTTGTGCCAGGTTCCGACCACCAGGCGGTCCCCCAGCTTCGATACCGGTCGACTCACATCTGCCAGGAGGACAGCAGCCAGATCTTCCGGCTTGTCCAGGTAACCGACCCCACGCCCACGCGTCCTCCGAGTGGAAGGTACTGCAGTCCCGCATGTAATTGATGATTCTGGTTACAGTCAGCCGGCCCTCCTCGTCGGTCTTCTGCTGTAGCGCACTCCTGCTATTAAATGTATACATCTTTAAACCTTTCCTGCGCGGGCCGAATCGCTTTTCGCCCGCTGCCTGGATTTATTGTAGCAAAAAGGCCCCATAGAATACAAGTTACGAATCGAAAAAGAGAGCCCCCTTCTGCGGTGGGGCGGCCCGCCAGGCCCGCCCCGCATGGAAGGTGCTCTCCTTTTTATCATTCTGTTTAAACACAGGCCGCAACGCCTGCTCCCAAACCCGCCACGCCTGGCGCGCCTGGCCTCCTGCGGCGCTCAAAATGCTTCATGGCCTCAGGGTTTCCGACGCACTTTCCCAGGCTCCCGGCAAAGCGCTCTTCTAATGTAACTTCCCGATCCCCCTGTACCATTTTGTCCGCCAGGTATACCACTAACGTCTCATCCGCCCGTTTTGGTATACGGTCCAAATCGTGGTGCTGGCGCATCGATCTCCGCCGCGGCCGGGTAGCCGCTGCGCACTAAGATGTCGGCTCCCAGGCGGGCGCGTGATCCGGCCTTCCCTTTCCGATGTCGTGGAGCAGGGAGGCGGAGCGGACCAGGTCCAGGTCCAGACAGATTCCCGCGCGCCAAGGGCCCTGGCCATACTGAGCGCCTTGCGGCTGACCGCCTGCTGTGGCGGCGCACCGGCTCCGGCATGTTGCTGGTCCTGAGGAGCCATTTTAGCGCTTCCCGTCGGGATACCCCTTGCCCCGCCCGCCGTTTAATTCCAACAGGCGGGCGGTACTCCTCCCGCGTGTCCGCGTCCGTGAAGCTCCCTCGTCGTAGACCACCACGTCCGCCACCAGATCCGTATGGCCCCCCTCAGCCCGTCCCCGCCCCCGGTACGCCATCCTTCCCGCACCATGGCGCGGCTCAGCTTAACCGGATGGCCGTACCGGTCCATGCTCTGGTCCGCACGATGGGGCTGTCGCACTCCATCACCCGCCGGACCGTGGCCCCCGTCACCGCGGGCACGTCCACCGGCATAACCAGAATCTGGTCGCAGCAGTCTGCGATGGCCTCAAATCCCAGGCGCAGCGAATCCAGCATCTCCGTGGACGCGTACTGCTCGTTCCGTATGAGTATCACCCCGCTGTCCTTAAGCTCGGCTTCCAGCTCCCGGCCCCGAAAGCCCGTCACCACCGCGATGGGGTCCACGCCTCCTCTTTAACATCGCGGTCAAATGGCCGCGACGCTGAGCTGCCCCCGAAAGGGAGCAGGGGCTTAAAAGCGCCCATGCGGGAGGACAGCCCTGCGGCCGCAATAACCGCTCCCGTACGTTTCATTCCAAATTCCTCCATTTCCTATGCGCCGAGGCGGCGTTCCCGGGCGGACGCCCTCACTCGGCGTTCCCGGCCGGACGCCCTTACCCCGCGTTCCCGGCCGCCATCATCTGCTCCATCCGTTCTGCGCGCCGCACCGCGTAATCCTTTAACGTCCGCTTGAGCGCAATCTCCGCCATCTGGGCGCAGTGTATGCTCTCCTTCTCAAGGCCTCCAAAGGCCTCCGAGAGATCGTCCGCGGCAATCAGATACGCCTCCATCACCGCCTTGCCCAGGGTCTCTCCGCCGCCAGGGCCGCGCAGGCCTTTAAGGGCGGGCAGGCGGACTCGGTGATCGTAAAACGGCACTCCGTGATAATCTCCGCCTGGTATCCACGTACATAACCAGCCTGTCTCCGCAGCCCGGCTCCCTTGCCTCGCCCCTGCCAAGATAGCTCCGGCACTCCCAGGTTGTCCTTCTTTTCACTGTATAAAATAATTTTCTCCCGATCCATTGCAATCTTCCCTCTTGATAGCCTGCGGCGGCCGGCCCCTTTTTGTCCGGCGGTCCCGGCTCCGGCGGCCGGCTCACCCTTTTTACCCCGCGGTCCCGGCTCCGGCGACCGGCGCCCTGCGCAAACGCGTCCCGTTAAAATCCCAGGAACCGGCGCACCATCACTTTGGCCATGTCAATTTTATATCCGTTATTTTCCAGCGCAATGGCGTGGCGCATGGCGATTTCAGCCGCCTCGGCCGCCGTCTCTCCGTCAGCTTCTTTCCGCGCAGATAATCTTCTACTTCCGTCATCTTCATGGGGAACGGGTGCGACCGCGCCCAGAACCAGGCTCACGTCCCTGACGACGCCGTCCTCAAGGCGGTAGGTTCCGGCCACCGCCAGCACCGCGAAGTCGATGGACTTACGGATGCGGTACTTGTCGTACACCGCTACGGTGCCCGCTCCGGCTTCGGTACCACCAGCTCCAGCACGATCTCCCCTGGCTTTAAGGTATCCTTCACCCGGGTGGAACCGGCGAAAAATACCGCTCCGTCCAGCTCCCGCAGGCTGGTGACCACCCTGGCGCCGTAGGCGTAAAGCATGTTGGCCATATCGCTAGGGTTCACGGACAGGCAGCCACAGTTAAAGCACGGGAAGCCTCGCACCGGACTTTCGCTCTCCGGCAGGGCCCCCATGTCTTCCTTTGTCCATGCCGCGCTCGTCCACCGGCAGCAGGGGATTTCACCGGCCGCATGGCTGTGGCGGCAGCCGGAGTCGAAGGACGCCAGCTTTGCGGCCTTCCGGCCCTCCTGCGCCTTCTCCACCGCCAGGGGCTCCAGTCTTGCAGTAGCGGTTGATGGCGACACGCCGTCTCCTTCCGGCTGCGATGGCCTTGATGACCGTCTCAGGCCCGTGGTCACGTCGCCGCCCGCGAAGATTCCGTCCACGCTGGTGCGGTTGCCGTCCAGCGCCTTGATCCTGCCGCGCCCGGTCTCCACCTCGTAGGCCCCGTTTAAAAAGTCCAGATCCGCCTTCTGCCCGATGGCCATCAGGATAATGTCCGCATCCAGGGTCAAAAGCGTCTCCTCGTCGTAAACCGGGTTAAAGCGGCCGGTCTCATCCAGCACCTGGGACAGCTTTAAACACGATGCCATGCACCTTTGTTATCCTCTCGCAGCACTTCCTTTGGCCCCCAGCCGTTGAGAATCTGAACGCCCTCTTCCAGCGCGCGGTGATCTCCTCCGTTGGCGGGCATCCCGTCCCTCTGCTCCAGGCAGACCATAGTCACGTTGGGCGCGCCCAGGCGCTTTGCGGTGATGGCCACGTCCATGGCCACGTTTCCGCCGCCTACAACCACCACGTCGGAGCCGGGCCGTCTCTAAGATGTAGTTGTTCACATCCACCAGGAACTCCAGGCCAAACCGGGTCACCTCGCCGGACAGGCCGATTAGCGGCCGTTTCCAGGTTCCGGTGTCCAACATCACGCCGTCGCTCTCCCGGTAGATGGCATCCAGCGTCACGTCGGTGCCCACCGTGCAGCCGCACTGAAAGACAACGCCCATATGTTCCAGCGCTCCCACAAACTTACGCACGATCTCCTGGGCAGGCGGTAGGCCGGGATGGCGGGCCAGACAGCCGCCGCGCCTCCTTTTGCTTCGTACACGGTCACGCGGTAGCCGCTCTGGCGCAGGTGCACGCCGCGGTCAATTGCAGGGGCCGGAGCCCACGATGGAGATGTGCTTGTTTTCGCCTCAGGCGCGGTCAAAACTGGTCGGCGTGCTCCAAAATGTAATCACCCAGGAAGCGCTCGATGCTTCCCACGTTCAGGCTCGTCGTAAGCGCGTTGCGGTTGCAGCCCTCCATGCAGAAATGGGCGCAGACGCGGCTGGTGACGGCGGGGCATGGGGTTGACCTCCATCAGCACTCTGGCGGCCTTCTCGTACTCTCCCGCCCGAACCATCTCCATGTAAGCGGGAAATGTCGGGTGGGCCGGACATTTTCCCGTGCAGGGAGTCTCACACCACCCCTTTGGCGGCGCCGAAAATGGAGTGGTACCGGTTCGCCCATCATAGCAGAACAAAGGTGGCCGCTCTTTCTGGCGCAGTTGATCTTACCGCCCAGAATGTCGGGATAGCGGTAATACCAGCAGCGGATGTCCTGGCAGACGTTTCCGGCAACGGTGGCCGTGTTGCGCAGGTTGGGGGTCGCAACGCTCTTCGCCGCGGTCTGAGGGGCGCCCCAGGCGCTTCCCACCACGGGGAGTCCGCCACCCCCCGCAGGGTTGCGGCCGCACCGATGCAGGCCGTCCTCCTTTTCCTCAATCCGGTTAAGGCCGGGGATATTCTTTAAGTTCACCACCCGGGGTACCCGGCAGAAGGTCGTCCTTTAAAACTCCCAGCAGATCCGTTCCCCTCCCATGGCTACTGTGCCCGGCTCCATCAGAAAACGGATGCCTCCTCGGCAGACGACGGGTTCATGTATGTAAAATTCTTCATTTATTTTCCTCCTTGTCCTTCAGCGCCTTCATAACCTTGGCAGGCGAAAACGGATATGAGTTGAGCTTGATGCCGCAGGCGTTGTAGATCGCCATGCGGATTGCAGGGCCGCCGGGGCCAGAAGCGGCTCGCCCACGCCCACCGCGCCGAACGGGTAGTCGTTGTCCGCGTTCTTCATGGATTCCAGCACAATGTGGTCGTGCTTCACCGCGTCGTTGAAGGTTCTCGTCTTGTAGTCGATGTTGCTGGGATTTAACACGCGGTAGTCGTTGGGGTCCCAAACCGTCTCCTCCATGCAGGCGATATCGATACCGGCAAAGAAGGACTGGCATCTGGTTGCGCAGGGGCAGCGGGTTCACGATCACGCCCGCGTCGGAACCGCCAAAGTGATCCACAATGCGGAAGGTTCCCATCTCCAGATCCACCTCGACCTCCACAAACTGAAGGTGGAAAATAGTGCTGTTGTGCACGCCCTCAGAAGTGGCCGCAGCCCGTCACGCTGTCCACCTTGTCCGATCAGGTGCGGGAACAAATGGTAAGTCTCCTCGGGGTTTGACAGGCGGTAAACGTGCCCCTGCTTAAAGCCCAGGTCGTCCTCCGGAACGCCGAATTTTCGTGGGCCAGCCGGTAGAGCTTGCGCTTCACGTCCTCGCAGGCGCGCTTTGCCACGATGCCGCCGCAGTAGGTGGAGCGGGAGCCGGTGGAACCGAAGTCCGGGGGCGTCATGCCCGTATCCGCGTCGGATACCCGGATGCACCCTCTAAGGGCATATCCAGCTTCTCCGCCACGACTTTTAACATCACGTCGCGTGTTCCTGCGCCGAACTCCGCCATGCAGGTGGATAAGTAAACGGCGCCCAGGCCGGTCACGGTCACGTTGGCGTTACTGGGCTTGCCGCCGGTATCGGAGTGGCCTGCCGCGCCCACGCCCACGCCTCTCACCTTCTTGCCGTCCGGGGACACCCAGGTGGGCACGCCCCAGCCTTTAAAGCGCTCGTCCCAGCGGAAAGGCTTCGGCGGTCTTCACCACCAGGTCGCTCCAGTCCGCGGTCTTGTTGTTCTGCCAGGGATGGGGCTCCGCCATGGCGTTGTGGTAGCGGTCGCCCTTCTTCATGGCGTTCTTCTTTAAGTACTCCACGGGGTCTAAAGTCTAATTTGATGCAGGCTTCCATGATGGCCTGGCTGACCAGGGCCGTGCTCTCCATGTATCCGTAACCCCGGAAGGAACCCGACGGCATGTGGTTGGTGACCACCACCTCGGCATCAAATTTCTTGTTGTCGGTCTTGCACAGGATCGGAAGGGTGTTGGTTCCCACCGCCAGCATGAACTCCTGGGTGGAGGCGCAGACGCCCTGCGTCCGCGTACTGGCGCATCCACGGCGCTGGCCAGGCCGTCCTTCTTCATGCCGAATTTGATGTGCGCCTTGGTCACCATGCGGTTCTGGTGGATGGCAAAATGCTCCTCCTTGGTGTAGCAAACATCACGGGACAGCGGGCCGCCTTCGCCATTATGGCGGTAAACACCAGGGGCTGCACGTTGCCGCTGTAGAGCTTGGAGCCGAAGCTTCCGCCCACGGCCGGAGCGGTCAGGCGCACCTGCTCGTAGGAACATTTAAGGCCGATGCGGCCACGTTCTGGTGGCAGTAAGCGGGAGCCGCGGCTGAGGCGATAAAGTTGTAGGTGCATCGTTCTCATACCAGCAGATGGTCACCGGCGGCTCCACGGGCAGCGGGTTCTGGCCGTTCTCGATGGAGAATCCACCTCCACGATCACGTCGGACTCTGCGAAGCCCTTCTCCAGATCGCCCACCTCAAAGTTTAAGTTGTTCTTGTGGGGCGCGATATTTCCGGGGAATTCGCGGGTACAGCTGGGGCGCGCCGGGGCCATGGCCTTCCTCGATGGTGAACACCGGCTTTAACACCTGGTATTTCACGTCGATGAGCTTCATGGCTTCCACCGCGATGTCCTCCGTCTCCGCCACCACCAGGGCCACCGCGTCCCGACAAAGCGGACGTACTCGTCCATGATGTGGTGGTGCTTGGGCGGCGTAAATCCGTTGGTGATGTAGATAGTCCCGGTCCACGTCCTTCCAGGTGACCACCGCGGTAACGCCGGGATACGCCTTGGCCTTCTCCGTGTGGATTTCCATCAATCTTCGCATAGGATGGGGGCTTCTCAAAATCTTTCCATACTGCATGCCCGGGCTTTTTAAAATCCCCCGTGTACATCGCCTTGCCCGTCACGATCTGCGGGCCCAACAGGCGTTTCGTCTCTTTGCCAACATACTTTAATTCGCTCATACCTGCTCCTCCCTCTTCTTCCGGTTCTGGTCCACATAGGCCATGATGGATTCCACCGCCGTGTAGTGGGTGCCGCAGCGGCAGTAGTTGCCGGCCAGGGCCTCCCGCACTTCCTCCTCCGTGGGCTCGGGTTCTCATTTAACAGCGCTTTGGCCGTCATAATCACGCCGGGGATACAGAAGCCGCACTGGTAACCGCAGTTGTCCAGGAACGCCTGCTGCAATCCGTCAAGTTCCCCGGTGGCGCGGTCCGCGAGGCCCTCGATGGTAGTGATCTTTGCCCCGTCGCAGTCCATGGTGAGCGTCATGCAGGAGGTCACGGCCTTGCCGTCCATAATCACGGTGCAGCAGCCGCAGGCGCCCTGGTCGCAGCCGATCTTAAGCCGGTCAGCTCCAGACCGGTCGCGCAGGGTGTGCGCCAAAGTCTCGCTCTCCGGCATGTCTGGTTTCCCGCCTCCGGCAGGTATCTCATACTCCTCTGCCGTTGACGGTGAGCGTGATCATTTTTTGAGTAATTTCTTTCATGTTGCTCTATCTCCTTTCTGTTTGCAGCTACGGCTGCCGGTCATTCCTCACAAAGAATGCAGAATACTGCGGCGATCACGGAGCAGCCCAGGAAAATGTACCATACAAACGGAATAATTTCCCGGTAAGGTCGATTGCCCGTCCCACGATGATCGGCATAATCAGGCTGGCCAGCTGGAACAGCAGGTTTTTGGGTGGAGGCCGCCGTCGCCGTGTAGCGCTCTCCCGACAGAATCATGGCGGAGGTGGTGTAATGGGTGGACGGCAGATAGGAGCTCGCCCCGTAGACACAGCCCACGGCGATCAGCCCCGCATAGCCTCTGCATGGAGAACAGCACCGTCATCACGCCCATGGCCGCTAGCGTCACAATCAGGAAATTCCGGTGGCTCATCCGGCACTTCGCCGCGATGGAGCCGGACAGGCAGGGAGGCGATAATTCCCGCGATGCTGTAGCAGGTGATGATCATACCGCCCTGTACCGGCGTGAACCCAAGGCTCTGTGCGTAGCGGTTGGTCCAGGTGGCGAATCCCACCGTCACAAACATGAACATGAAATCCGCTGACTCCCAGCAACAGCTGCTGCTTGTTGGTGAAAAAGCCGATCAGCCCTTCTAAGCCCCGCCTGTCCGACGGAGGTCGCAGCCGCCTGGGCCGCCGCCTGCGCCGCCGCGGGATTCTTTACAGCCGCCGGATTCTTCACCGCCGCGGGCTTTCGCTCGATGGGCTTTACAAACACCACAAGCAGTACAACGATGATGGCCGCGATGGCCGCCACGATTAGGAAGGTGTTTCTCCAGCCCACCGCCTGGTTTAAAGGGAGCCCGATGGACTGCGCCAGGGTGATGCCAAAGGGCGGAAGCCAGCACCACGCCCATGGCGGACGCCCTGTCCTTCGGCGCAAAGGTGGTTGCGACAACCTTGGAACACTGAGCCATCACGCAACCGCTGCTGACGCCGGTGATCACGCGGATCACAAGGCCCATCTGATGGCTGGTGATAACGGACATCGCCGCCGTCATCACGCCGCCCAGCACGGTGCAGGCGATCAGGATGTACTTGGGCTGGTATTTATCGCCATGATTCCGCCCGGAATCTGGGTTACCAGGTAACCGGCGAAAAACGCGGACATGTAAAGGCCCGCCTGCGTGGCGTTGATCCCAAACTCATTGGACACGTCCGCCATGAGCGGACTCCAGATATACCGGCTCAAAAATGTAAACGTAAATGCGAGCGTAACCGCAGCGAGGGACAGATATTGGCTGCTCTTTTTGGTTCTGTTCCCATAACTTACTCCTTTGTTTTTCGTTATTTTTTTAACACATTTGATTAAAAAAAATGGCTGCAGTCCATCTTCTTTGCTATACAAAATATATTCTGTATAGTCCATATTAGCGCTATATTAACAGGTTGTCAACACTTTTTTTGACATTTGCGACATGTTTTTTTCGTGTGTGACGACTTTTTAGACATTTATTACAGTTTATGTGGCAATACAAACATATTATGTATAGTGTAAAAAATAACAGCTTTGCGCTGCTTTGATTTTTGGTATGCGGCCGTTCTGATTTTTGCGCGGGGGATGCGAAAAGCCGTTCGCCTTGAGGGACGCCCCTCCGCCTCCGCTGGCTCGGGCGGGGGCCATCCCGCCGGGACAGGAGGTTCAGTCTGCGCGTACGGGCTGCGGTTACGTGGGTAAACTAGAAGGGCGGAGGGAGCTAGGAAAGAAAACGCGGGCTGGCGGGCACCGCTCCGAGCTCCAGCGCCGGCCTGATGCCGGCCCCGCCTCCGCTGGCTCGAAGGGCGCTGAACGCCCTGCGCCATCCCGACGAATACCAGAACGTGTACTGGCCTGTGTGATGTATGTTTATGCATTCGCTGCCCCCCCGCCCAAGTCCCTCCGAACCGCTCCGACAGTCGCCTCCAGATGAAATTACTGTCGTCCCCGCTCCCCCGACTCCCCCACTGGGTAGTCGCGAAAAAAGCCTTGTACGCCCACGAAGATTCCATCTTCCTGCGGTTACGGTGTTATTCGGCAATCCACAAAAACAGAGGTTCACCGGAAGAACCGCACTTGCGGCATATAGCGCTGTTACTACCGGTATAATGAAAGCTAGGAAAGTCACCGGAAACGCGATCGGCTGCGCCAGCGGCCGATTGCAAACAATACGGAGTAGGCGGAATTCACTTCCGCCGCAGTGCAGCAAAATAACGATTTTTAGGGGCTGAAAGCCCTTGTACGAAAATCGCCATTTTATCCTCCGAACAACTCGTAGTTCATCAGGCTTCCCCGATAAACTGAATCTCCTCTGCGTCCACCGTGGTGATATACTCATAGAGCTGCTCCAGGGTGTAGGAGTGGATTAAGGGCTTCGTCTCCTCCGCCTCTTTGTCCCCTCCTCCTTGGAGCACGGTCTCACCGTTCACCGTGACGCGCACGATGTTGGTGTGGGAATCCCGGATGGTAACAACGGCCTCGCCGCTGTCCGTGGTCACGGTGGCCTCGATAAAGATGCGGCTGGTGATCTCCGTCATCTTCGCCTCCACCATCCCGGCGTCCACCATCCGCTCCGCGGCCGCGTTGTCGGCCTCCGTCACGTCGGCCAGGCTCCCCCTTTTCCGGCCGGCCGGCCACCGCGCCCAGGGCCGCCGCGTAGATATTCCCACGTGGCTGCTTCCGGGAATTCCGCAGGTGAATGCATTCTTATACATTCCGCTGTTTAAGCGCAGCAGAACCTTCTTCACATCGCCCGTCAGATAGGACTTGGCCGTGGACACCGCAAAGGCAATGGCCCCCGGCTCCGTCACGCCCAAAGCGGGCTTCATATCACTCTTTATCAGTTGGGTCAACTCATGCATGGTTTACTCCTCCCTCTTAAGCGCGTTAACCGCGTCTTTTAACTGCTCCATGGCCCGTTTAATCACCGGGCGCGGGCAGGCGGCGTTTAACCGCATAAAACCGGTCAGGCTTCTGGTGAAACCCGATCCGGGGTTCAGACCCAGCTTCGCCTTCTTGACCATGAACTCCTTTTTAATGCCTCGTCGTCTAAGCCCAGGGCCCGGCAGTCCAGCCAAACCAGGTAAGTGGCGTCCGGCACTGACGGCTTGATTTCCGGGATGTTCGGCACAATAGTCCCGGATGTAGTCGAAGTTTCCGGAAATGTATTCCAGAACCTGCTCCAGCCACTCCTCGCCTCTCGTTGAACGCGGCCTCCATGGCCACGGAGCTGAAGGCGTTGTTGCGGTGGATGTCCATGGCGGACCAGTAGCCATCGAATATCTGCTTTAGCTCCATGTTCCGGGAACACGGTGGTGGATGCCTGAAGTCCCGCCAGGTTGAAGGTCTTGCGGAGATGCAGCTGATGACCCGCCGGCGGCCTCCCCTTTGCTGACCGTGGCCCGTGGGGATGCTTCTTTCCGTGGAAAATCAGGTCGGAGTGGATCTCATCCTGACACCACGAGCACCCCGTTGGCAAAAGCAGATGTCCAGCATGCGCTCCAGCTCTTCCCTGGTCAGACCTTTCCCAGGGGGATTGTAGGGGGCTGCAAAGGATAAACATTTAACCAACGGGTCTGGCCGGCATCAAAGTCCGCGAGTCCACTCACGCAGCAGGTTGACGACCTGTGCCTGAATGGAAACGTCCAGTGCGGAGATGGGCTCATCACAGATGACCAGTGCGGGGTTCAGCACCAGGGCACGGGCAATGCCGACGCGCTGGCGCTGGCCGCCGGAAAACTCGTGGGCATACCGTCCGGCGTGTTCTGCCGTCAGGCCAACGCGGTTCAGCATGGCAAACACTTTTTCGTCAACTTCCTGCTTGCTTTTGCAAACATGGTGGGCTTTCAGCGGCTCGGCAATGATATCGCGCACCGTCATGCGGGCGTTCAGCGAAGCATACGGATCCTGGAAGATCATCTGCATGTTGCGGCGCACCGGCTGCATCTGGCGGGGCTTGAGGTGGGCGATATCCTGCCCGTTGAAGATGATCTTGCCCTGCGAAGGCTCATAAATGCGGATGATGGTGCGGGCGCAGCTGCTTTTGCCGCAGCCAGACTCGCCAACCAGGCCAAAGGTGCGGCCGCGGCGCAGCGTAAAGTTGACGTCATCTACTGCATGAACTTCCGCGTGCGGGCCGACAGAAAAGAATTTTGTCAGGTGCTCTACCTGAAGAATGGGCTGTTCCATTAGTGTGCCTTCCTTTCGGCTTCTGCCAGTTTTTCATGCAGAGGATTGCCCTCGGCCGGGGCGTCCGGCTGCAGCAGCCAGCAGCGTGCCTGACGGCTGCCAACCTGGACAAACGGCGGGCACTCGGCTGCGCAGATGTTGCGCGCAAACTGGCAGCGGGAAGCAAACGGGCAGCCCTTGGGGGGCTTGGTCATATCCGGCGGGCTGCCGGGGATGGACTGCAAACGCTCGCTCTTATCTTTGGTCAGGCCGGGGATGGAGGCCAGCAGGCCCATGGTGTAGGGGTGCAGCGGGTTTTCAAACAGATCGTTGATCTCCGCTTCCTCCATCACAAGGCCGCCGTACAGAACAACAACGCGGTCGCACAGCTCAGCCACAACGCCCAGGTCATGGGTGATAAAGATGATGCTGGTGCCGTATTCCTCCTGCAGGGAGCGCATCTGTTTCAAAATCTGGTGCTGGATGGTCACATCCAGGGCGGTGGTGGGCTCGTCCGCAATCAACAGGTCGGGGTGGTTGGCCAGCGCCATGGCGATCATGACGCAAAATCACGTACAGGGTCATGGGATGGAGTCCAGCACGTCCACGATACGCATCATGATGTTGTCCGTCTGTCCGCCCGCGTACCCCGCGATGGCTCCGTAGAACACGCCCACCACAAAGTTGATGAAGGCGGCGAAAAAGCCTACCAACAGGAGATTCGAGCGCCGTACACGATCGGATGAACAGGTCGCGGCCCAGGCCGTCCGTTCCCCAAAAGGCCAGGTGCGGTTCTTCCGCTCACCTGCTTGGTCAGCGGCTCGCCGTCGCTTGTCACCTGGGTCCGGCTGATCTTGTTCTCCAGGATGTTGTTCGCCTCCTCCAGGGTGATCCCCGGTGTCCGTGCCCTCAAAGTAGTTCTTTAAGTAGTCGGCCCTTCTTCACCTGGACGATGTTCTCCCGGTCTTCTTCGCCGATTTTTCCAGCTTTTGTACTCCTTTAACGCCTCGGAGCAGGCTGCCACCACCACGGCCTTGCCGTTGATGTCGTGAAGTAATTTTTCTTCTGGTTGATGTCCTTGCGGGTGGCCTCGGCCAGCCCCTTACTCTCCCTTGGGAGACCACCATCAGCATATACTGCGGGTCACATATACACTATTTTCCTCATCCACCGGATATACCTTCATGACAGCCGGAAGGTTGGCCAAATTCAAATCCTGCTGCTTGTAGCTGTAGGGCCAGAACCAGGGGATCACGATGGCTCCCAGGGTGATGATGATGATGGCGACCATGAAACCATGGCCACTTTATTGTCTTTTAACCGCCTCCAGCCGTCCTGGAAGAAGGTGAGGCTGGGGGCGCTGATTTTCTCCGCGTCCTTTTCCTGCTGCTGCAACGGCTCCCAGGCCTCGGCAGGCAGATTGTTCATATCATTCTCATTGGTCATGCTCAGTCTCCTAACGCCTATTGATCTTGATTCTCGGGTCAATCAGCACATACAGAATATCCACCACCAGGATACAGATCACCAGGATCACGGAGAAGAATACGGTGATACCCATGATCAGCGTGTAGTCGCGGTTTAAGATACTGTTGGTGAACAGGGTTGCCGATTCCCGGGATGCCGAACACCTTCTCCACAACGAAGGAACCCGTGATCAGCGCCGCAAACATGGGGCCGATGTAGGTGACCACCGGGAGGATGGCGTTTCTCATGGCGTGCTTGCTGCGAGCACCTTCCACTCCGGCAGGCCTTGGCGGGCGGTACGGATGTAGTCCTGGTTCAGCACGTCCAGGGTGGAAGTGCGCATGAGACGCACCACGTAGGCCAAGGGAGAACAGGGCGCTCACGATCACAGGGCCGATATAGCCCTTCCAGTTGTTGACGCCGAAGGACGGCACCAGCCCCAAAATCTTGCTGAACACAAACAGGAAGCCGGTTGCGAACACGAAGCTGGGGATCGTGGCCCCCAGCGTGGACAGGAACATGAGCAGCCGGTCCACAATTTATTTTGCCTCAGTGCCGCTATAATTCCGAAGAACACGCCCACCACCAGCACTATGGCGGACGCCCAGACCCCGATCCTTAGAGGAATAGGGGAATCCGGAGAAATGATGTCGTTGGTTGTAAGTCCCTTCTTCATGAAGGAAATTTCCGAAATCGCCGTGGATATAGTCGTTTAAATACTTTACATACTGCTCGGAGCGGACGGTCCAGTCCATATTTCGCTTTGATGTTCTCAATGATGACAGGGTCAGCCATTTTTTCGGTGGAGAAGGATCACCCGGAATCGCTCATCAGGGAAGAAGGTCAGTGTCATGATGAACAAATCGTGATAATCGCGGATACGACCCGCTTAAATATATATCGAAGCATATTCTGGTTCCTTTTCTTATATAATCGGAGGCCGACAAAGGGTATCCTTTTTCCGGCCTCCATTGTGTTCTACTTATTCAATAACGCTGGCTGCCTTGAACATGAAGGTGTTGCTCGCTGTCAGCTCAACATCCTCCACCTGGTCCTCGTTCACTACCGCAATGTAAGACGGGTAGTACAGAGGAGTTACGGGCATATCCGCCATCAGAGCCTGCTCGGCCTCAACCCACGCTGCGTCGCGGTCAGCGCCCTGGGAAGCCAGAGCCTTGTCGAATGCGATGTCGAACGCCTCGCTGCCCGGTCTTGTCCGCCTGAATAGTCTTTCCATCTCCACGCGGAGTGTTGTTTCCGTTCTGGGAGTAGAACAAGCTTGATCAGGCCGCTGGCGTCGGGCTGTTGGTCCAGCCGCCGGTCGCCATCTGGTAGTCACCATTGTTCTTGGTAGAAGTAAACACGCTGGACTCTTCCGCACGCAGGGTGACGGTGATTCCAAGGTTGTCCAGCATCTGCTGAATGATGCTTTTTGTCCCTGTCCGGCAATCTCAAAGGAGCCATCCGGGATATCCTGCCTCGGCCAGCTCTTGCTTCGCAGCGCAACGTTTGCCTGTCTCGGGTTGATTCCGTACTCCTCCGCCGGGTAGCCGTCGCTCCATGATCCGGAAGGAGCCGCCGTCGGTCTTCTGGCAGGTGGGTGCGATAAAGCCGCTTTGGCCGGCACGCTGCCGTCTTAACACCTGCTCCACGATCTGCTTGCGGTCAATGGCGTAAGCGATGGCCTTGCGCACATGCAGGTTGTCGGTCGGGCCTTGTCCACGTTGAAGTTCATGAAACGGGCACCGGTGTCGGCGCTGACGATCACGTTGGGATCTTCGGCGACGATCTGCGGAATCTGCTCGGAGGGAAGGTGATCCATCACGTCCACCTCGCCCGCCTGGTAAGCCTGGTAAGCGGTGTTGTCGTCGGTGATGATAACGGCCTTCACGCCGGCAAGCTTTGGAGGTCAGCGTCGTAGTAGTTCGGGTTCTTCTTGAACAGGAAATGGGAACCTACCTGATACTCTTCCAGCATGAACGGTCCGTTGCTGACACAGGTTTCCGGCTTCTTCTCCCAGCCCTCGCCCGCCGCCTCGACAACGTCCTTCTTGATCGGAAGGTAAACGTCGTTGGCAACCAGCTGCGGGAAGTAGGGGTTACGTTCTTTAACACAACCTCGAAGGTGTAATCGTCGATTGCGGTGGCTTTGATGTCGTCGTAGGGAGCCGGTTCCGTCAAAGTACTCCTGCGCGCCGACCACGTAGTCGGTCACAGCCTGCAGGGCCTCGGACGCGAAGCCGGGATCACAGATTCTTCTCCAGGAATACTGAAATCCTTCGCGGTTACCGGGTCCCCTGTCGGACCACTTGCCGTCTTTCTCAGATGGAAAGTGTAGGTCTTACCATCCCGGAAACATCCCAGCTCTCAGCCATACCGGGCTTAAAGCCGTCCGCGGTGGAAACGGTCAGTCCCTCGAACAGCT
>VOFH01001809.1_pt1 | contig 16427 bp, 33 predicted proteins | sample 5384091 | NCBI WGS metagenome assembly VOFH01 (sample SAMN12384727, study PRJNA508395) | human gut metagenome | isolation source: healthy gut G | host: Homo sapiens
TGTTCAGTTGTGTGCCGAACTGCAACGGATGCCTGCTCAGGAGCAGGCGCAGCAGCAGTGCTTGCTTCGGTCTTGGGCGCCTCGGGTGGCGGATGCGGAAGAAGCAGCTGCCTGACTGGTGCTATCGCCGCCATGCGGTCAGGGAAGCAGCATCATGACAGACAGGGCAGCGGCTGCCGGACGCTTCAAGAATGTAGTCTTCATAATTGTTCCTCTTTCTTTCGTTTCAATATGCAAACCGGCTGGACTTCTGGCCGTTCGCTAACTAACTGTTATTCTATGTCAAATTTGCGAATTGTCAAGCACTTCGTTAAAGTTAAAAAAGAAAAAACGAAATGGGAAAAATCTGCAAAAATGCGCAAAGAGACGGGCACCTCAAAACGAGGTGCCCGCAGATTGAAACAAATTAGAATTCACCCCTTGCCGATGTAATCGTTTACATTGTCCTTGGTGATATAGGTGAGGTCCGTGTAATGATAGTACTCGGTGGTGCCGTTGGTTTCACTGTTTCTTTAAAAGATGGCATTTCAACATGTACATAAAGCGGACTTCCTTTTGGCATTTATCCCAAAAGAAGTTTACAGGAGCTGGATCGCTTCGTTTACCGCCTTTGCGATAGTCCTTAAAATCTTCAATATCTGCATGTGCTGGATCATTAAACATCCTTTCACACATTAAAAACCATGGATTTTCATTTCCTGCATCTTTTTAAAACCTGTTCTTCATCTATATGTACAGGGTACATAGCTCTTAGTTTTTCTACACGAACATGAAAAGCTTCATCCATTCTCTTCTGCAAAACCGCTCCGATAGTTTGGAAATATTCCTGTTTATAATCAAAATTATATCAAGCAAATGACAATCACTGCCATTTTCAAATAACGTAGAAAATTCGATAGCAGGAATAACACGAATTCCTTCTTTTTTCCTTCTTCTATCATTTCATCAATTCCAAGCATACAGTCATGATCACTTAATGCAATGACTTCCAATTCTTTTCTTTCGCTATCGCAATCAGTTCTTTTGGAGTTAATTCCCCCATCTTTGCTGTAGTTGGAATGCATATGTAAATCAAAGTTCTTCATTTTCATCACCTTGCTTATTATAGTACAAAACAAGATGCATGAAAAGTTATAAATAATTTATCCTGTTACTTTTCTCTTTATTCAATAATCCTGTATCGTAAATCCATTTTCTTACTTCACTAATAAAATACAGAGAACCTGTCACAACAATTGGTTTTTTTTTTTAATGCTTCCTGAATTGCAATTTCATAGGAATCTTTTACTGTGATATGTGGTCTGTTTTCTAGTATATGTATATCTAATGCTCGTGCATTCAAAAAGGACATACGGTAATATCTTTTGTAATGGTTTCTAATTGTTGAAGCATTTCTTCAAAGTTTTATCTTTTAATACAGAAGATAACTTGTATATCCTGTATACCTTTTAAAAGCATTACATAACGCTTTTATACCATGAGAATTATGTGCTCCATCAATGATAAACAAAGGTTCTTCTCTAAGTACCTCAAAACGCCCGATCCAAACTGCTTCATACAATCCTTTGCGCATTTGTTCCTGTGTGACATGTAGCTTCTTATGTTCATGTAAATAGAATATCGTTTCTAAAGCCAGGGCTGCATTGCTGCATTGATATTCTGCTTTGGTAGACAATGCAATATCCCTATATCCTTTATAGTTAAAATACAAATGTTTATCTTTCCATACAGGAATTACTTCCTCTGTACATATACATGTACTTTTCATGTTCTTTTGCATGTTGAAAAAAAAGACATGTAGACATTCTTCTTTTTCTTTCTGCAGTTATTACATCAATTCCCTCTTTGATAATACCAGCTTTTTCTTCCGCAATTTTCTCATAGGTATCTCCCTAAAAGTTCCATATGATCCATGCCAATGTTAGTAATCACACTAACCATTGGGGTTAAGATATTTGTAAAATCCAGTCTGCCTCCAAGACCAGTTTCAAACACCGCAACATCTACCTGCTGTTCTTTAAACCATATACAGGCAATGGCCATATCAATTTCAAACATGCTTAGATCCCATTTCATCCAGCCATCATAATACTGTTGTGCAATTTCTACAAACTTTTCTTCACTGATATAAATATCATTGATACGAATGCGATCTCGATGCGTAATGATATAAGGAGATGTAAAAGCTTCCTGTTTTATATCCTGCACTTTGTAAAATACTACGTATATAATTGGTTGTACTTCCTTTTCCATTTGTTCCTGCAATATGGATTGCCTTTATATCTTTATGAGGATTCCCATACTTTCCATATAGTTCTTAAATGTTCCAGTGTATTTCCTCTGTTTTTTCTATGTTCTATTTCTTCAATTAACGTTTTTGCATCTTTCCACATATTTATTCCTCAATCTTCCAGTTAATCGGTGTTCTTCCCATTTCTTTTAATAATTCATTTGTTTTAGAAAAACGGTTTACTTCCAAAAATCCCGTATGCAGATAGTGGGGAAGGATGTGCTGACATAAGAATTTTATGCTGCGGGTTTGTAATAAGTTTGGCTTTTTCTGTGCCCAGTTTCCCCACAAAAGAAAACAATGCCTTCTTCATGTTCATTTAATGTTTCAATTACTTTATCTGTAAAGATTTCCCATCCTTTTTTTCTGATGACTTCCTGCTTTTCCTTCTTCTACGCTTAAGACAGCATTCATCATAAATACCCCCTGCTTTGCCAGTCAATCAAATATCCATGACTTGGCATATCAATATCCAAATCACTTTTTAATTCTTTATACATATTTTTTAAACTTGAGGCAGCTTTACTCCTTTTCTTACAGAAAACATAACCCATGTGCCTGCTGAGGTCGATGATAAGGATCTTGACCTAACATAACGACTTTACATCCTGATAGGAACATGCTTCAAAACATGTAAACAAATCTTCTCTTGGAGGATAGATTGTTTTATGGGCATATTCTTCATCTAGAAACTGCATAAGTTTTTGATAATATTCTTTTTTTTTTCTTCCTGTTCAAATAACTCTTTCCATTCTTTCATATTCTCACTTCCCTATGTTTCTTTATTTTACCATATTTATCATAATTCTTTCTGAATTCTAAAGTTTTCTAAAATTTATCTTACAATTAAGCAAGATATAAGTATTTATAATATAATCATGTTATAATTTAGACAAGATAGATGTGCTCATATACACATCACAAAAGAGAGGGAAATTATTATGAAAGAGCAGCACGATTATGTACATAATGTTACATTGCCAAAAACTTCTTCCAGCAAAATTTCTAATATCGTTTTTAGTATAAAAGGCGTTCTTCTGGTTATAATATTTATGTGCTTATTTATTTTAATTTCTTATATGTTTCTTTAGAAAAGGGGTACTATAATGATAAAAAATTATTCAATCAGTTATGATCAGCTTATCGATCATGTCTTTACATTCCGAAATGTTTTAATTGCGGAAATCTTTTTGGGAATTATACTAGTCGCAAGCAGCTTACTATAAGACTTATTTAATTGTTTTTCTATACTCTTCTATAACGTAAGGAATTCTTATATTCTTTATTTATAGAAGAGTATTTTTATATAAAAAAGTTGCAGTTTTGTATCCGCAGCTCATATGAATAAATTATCGCAGGATTATATATACCATGTAAATAACATACGTAATTACCATGATACTTCCTACACGTCTATCTAAAGAGAATTTTTTACATACAAACCAGAATCCTAAAGAAATCAAGGTAAGGATTCCTACATCCATAAGTGCAGTCATTTCTACATGAATAGGACTTAAAATAGAAGATATACCTAGAATACATAATATATTAAACAAGTTAGATCCAATGATATTTCCCCATGGCAATTTCATTTTCCCCTTTTTTAGCAGCTACAACACTTGTTACTAATTCAGGAAGACTTGTTCCTATCGCAACGATCGTTAATCCAATTAGTGTTTCACTCAATCCTAAAATTCGTGCTAAAGAAGTTGCGCCTTCTACTGTCAGCTTTCCTCCAATTACAATTCCTGCAATTCCAAGAACTAGAAGAAGCAGTAATTTAGGCATAGAGCGATGCTCTTCTTTTTTCTCTTCTGTTTCATTTTTTTGTATGTTTGATTTGTCCATATAACAGAAAACCAAAACATACTAGAAGTATGGCAGCTTCAATTCTACTAATAGTTAAATCGGGCAATAAGAATAGAAACAAAACACCTGCTGCCAGTGTAGATAATGGCCAATCTCTTTTTATGATTGCCGGATTTACAATTAGAGGATAAATACAAGCACTTAAACCACCGACAACTAATAAGTTAAAGATATTAGAACCAACTACATTTCCTACTGCAATTTCATTTGCTTTTTCCAAAGCCGCTGTAACACTGACGGCAAGTTCTGGCATTGATGTTCCAAATGCAACAATCGTTAAACCAATAACAAGAGTTGGAACCCCTAATTTTTGTGGCAACACCAGAAGCACTATCAACAAATACATCTGCACCTTTTACTAAAAAAGAAAAAAACCTAAAACGATAAAAATACATGCTAAAATCATACTATCATTTCCTTTCCAGCAATAAAAAAAGACTTTTATTGCTTAATCAACAAAAGTCTTGCTACTTACGAAGTGAACCGGATTGAAAGAAACAATCGTATTGACGATACACTCCACGCATGCGTGAGCTACTCTTTTTTTATATTTATATTTTATACAAAAACACAAATAATACAATTCTTTTTTAAAATAAATTTTATTATCTTGTATGCAATCCTAAACTTTTGTAGATACTCTCTATGATTTTATTTTATTTCATCTTATTTAATACAAAAATGGAATATTTATTGACGGGTATTCTCCTCTGGGTATAGAATTTGTATGAGATGAACAAATAAATAAGAAAAAGGAGAAAGATATGAAACTACTTAAAATGGAGGAAGTATATTTTGCTTACGATACAGAATGGAATTTAAAAGATATCAGTTTTTCTATTCATGATAATGAAGGATGTATCTTACTGAGTGGAAAAAATGGAGCTGGAAAAAGTACTTTATTAAATGTTTTATGTGGGTTTCTTCCTGCAGATGAGGGAAAAATCACAAACGATATGAAAATAGGATATCTTCCCTTTGAACATCCCCTGTATCCTCATTTAAGTGTCTTGGAAAATCTTCGTTATTATTATCGTTCTTTTCGTGGAAAGAACCTGAATCTGCAAGATGAAGAGGTACAGCAAGTTTTAGAAATGCTGTCGATTGATTATCTCCAGCAAAGAATCGATCAGTGCAGTTCTGGACAGGCACAAAAGCAGGAATTGCCTGTATACTTTTAAGCAATGCGGATTTGATCATAATGGATGAACCTTTTGTTGCCTTAGATGCGAAAAGCAGTGAAAAATTATGTGCTTGGATACAGAAAAAGAAACAAAAACAAACCTTCCTTATCACCAGTCATACGACCTCAGATATTTTAGATATCGTTGATCGTCTGTTAGTACTTGATGGACAGCAGCTGGCATTAGATAGTAAAGAAGAAAAAAGAAATTCACGCTTATTTTCATTTAGGAGATGAACAGCTATGATTTCATTTGAATTATTGCGTATCATAAGAAACCCAAAATGCAAATATGGTCTTTTGATAGCTTTAGGAACCTTCGCTTTTCATTCACAGATGCAACAATTTTTTAACATCACAATACTCATCTATTTCCTTTACTATGCTTGTTGTGTTTTTGTTTCTTTTATTGTTTTATCAGATTGCGTGGGAAGAAGAACAGCCACACTGCTGGAAAAGTATACAGGCATATCCAAAATCTTATCGTAGAAACTATATAGGAAAACTTCTTGCATTGCTTCTATTTCAAATTCCTGTTGCAGGAATTGGCATCTTATTTTACTACAGTTTAGAATCTACTGTATCTATCGCATTTTACGTTATCTATTATGCTTTCAATGTTTATATTTCACTGGTTTTTTCTATTCCTGTTTTAAGACATCAAAAGGTTATCTTTCTACCATGGGGACAATTACTGTTTTTTAATATCACAAAACGAATGACACCTTTGTTTCTTCTTTTCTGTATCTTTAATGAAAAACAGTGGACAAATTTTTTTTACTTATTGGCAGTTTGTCCTATGTTTTTGTATCCTTGTGCTAATTGGATTATGTATTGCGTTGCCTTATTGTATGAGAAGAAAGTTATATCGAGAAATGGTTTTAAGTAAAATGTTTCCCAATCTTAAATTTACTCCTATGCAGCTGCAGGCAATGCGATATAAAAACACAGCCGATAATTTATTACAAAATTATTTATCAAATTAGATAATGGAAAAGCGAGCTACTGGCCCATATGTGCAGCATTGGAAGTAACACTAAAATTGCACTTATTTCCACTTCTTTTGTTTTTCTTTTTTTTCATTTGGTATCTTCAAAGTTTTCATATATTGCTTCTTGTGGCAATGTCTGTTTGTTTATTTAGTTTCTTTTACTATTTAAAAAAGAAAGAGACAATATCAAAAAAAGTGTATATTTATACAGAGAAATAAACGTTGCATAATGGATGGTACAAGCAATCATTATTTACGAAATTATTAACAAGCACATGAATTGCGATACTCCCTTTTCGTCCATTATAATAATATTTATAAGTATGGAAGGATGAGACTATGGATATTGTAAAACGAGATGGTTCAATACAAAATTTTGATAAAAAGAAAATTGAGGATGCAGTAATTAAAGTATTTACAGGTACAAATACGATATGCAATAAAGATTTATGTAAAGATATTTCCCGAGGAAATAGAAACGATTTGTTTATCTTATCAAACGACTCCCTCTGTTGAAATGATACAGGATTTAGTAGAAGAACAATTAATGAAGCATGATTATTACTCACAGGCGAAAGCTTATATCCTATATCGTCAAAAACGCATGGAAAATAGAGAATTAATGATGAAGCTTGTTAAGGATTTACAAGAGGAAGCGATACTTCCTGTTATGCAGAAAATACAAAAAGATTTCTCAGCAGAGGTCTATGATTTTAAAGCATTGCGTATGAAATTTTTATCATTCTTAAAAGAAGATATGAGCAAAGATATGCGTTTACGTATGCTTATGAAAGCATGTGTAGAACTTATCAGCAGAGAAGCTCCTAAATGGGGAATATATCGCATCTCGTTTTTTATCATGGCAGCTAAAACAAGATGTACATGCTCGTATGGCAAGACTCGGCATATCTTCTTTTTATGATAAGATTACTTATTGTACAAAAAGAAGGATTATATGGAGATTATATCTTAAAACAGTATGCCAAAGAAGAAATTGATGAATTACAATCTTACTTAAAAGATGAACGTGATGAATTGTTTACTTACAGTGGTTTAGAGCTTGTTATGAAACGCTATTTATTAATCTCTCATAATCATGAAGTATTGGAAACACCACAGGAAATGTTTATGGGAATTGCGATGCATTTAGCAATAAAGGAACAAGATCGCGTATACTGGGCTAAACAGATTTATGATATTTTAAGTATGTTAAAGGTAACAATGGCTACTCAACCATGTCCAATGCCAGAAAACCATACCATCAGCTATCCAGCTGTTTCATTGATACTGTTGATGATACCTTATCCAATATTTATAAATCAATTGATAATTTTGCACAGGTATCAAAACATGGCGGTGGAATGGGTATGTATTTTGGAAAAGTTCGTGCCAATGGAAGTGATATTCGCGGTTTTGAAGGAGCTGCCGGTGGAGTTATTCGCTGGATTAAACTTGTTAATGATACCGCAACTGCTGTCGATCAGCTAGGTGTACGTCAAGGTGCGGTTGCTGTTTATCTAGATGCATGGCATAAGGATCTGCCTGAGTTTTTAAACCTTCGTACAAACAATGGGGATGATCGAATGAAAGCACATGATGTATTCCCTTCAGTTTGTTATCCTGACTTATTCTGGAAAATGGCAAAAAGAAGATTTAAATGCTACATGGTATTTTATGTGCCCACATGAAATTTTAAAAAGTAAAGGGGTATGCACTAGAAGATTATTATGGAGAAGAGTGGGAACAACGCTACTTTGACTGTGTAAATGATGCACGCATTTCAAAGCGTGAAATGATTTTAAAAGATGTTGTTCGTCTAATCTTAAAGTCTGCAGTTGAAACAGGTACTCCATTTACCTTTAATCGTGATCATGTGAATCGTATGAATCCAAACAACCATTGCGGTATTATCTACTGCAGTAATCTTTGTACAGAGATTGCACAAAACATGTCACCATTACAAATAGAAGAACCAGAAATTGTTGAAGTAAATGGAGAAACCATTGTTGTAAATAAAAAAATAAACCAGGAGATTTTGTTGTATGTAACTTTGGCAAGTTTAAGTCTTGGAAATATTGATGTAAATAATCGCAATGAATTACAGCAGATTATTTCTGTTGTTGTGAGAGCTTTGGATAATGTTATTGATTTAAATTATTATCCAGTTCCTTACGCAAAAATTACAAACCAGAAATATCGTCCAATTGGTTTAGGAGTAAGTGGCTATCATCATATGCTTGTGAAAAATGGAATGTCTTTTGAAAGTGATGAACATTTACAGTTTGTAGATCAGTTATTTAAAGATATTAACTACTATACGATTCAAGCAAGTATGCAGCTGGCAAAAGAAAAAGGTATGTACGAATTATTTAAGAACAGCGACTGGGATAATGGTTCTTATTTTACAAAACGAAATTACATACAAGAAAAATGGAAGAATCTGGAAAAGAGGTGCATGAACATGGAATGCGCAATGCATGGCTGATAGCTGTTGCCCCTACAAGTTCTACTTCCATTATCGCAGGTACAACAGCAGGAGTAGATCAATTATGAATAAATATTTCTGGAAGAAAAGAAAGGAAGTATGATTGCTCGTGTAGCACCTGATTTAACTCCTAAAACTTTCTGGTTATATAAAATGCACATCTTATTGATCAGGAGTGGATCGTAAAAGCTGCAGGAACTCGTCAGCGTCATATTGATCAGGCACAATCTGTCAATTTATATATTACAAACGAATTTACTTTACGCAAAGTCTTAATGCTGTATATTCATGCATGGGAATATGGTGTAAAAACAATATATTACGTTCGAAGCAAATCATTAGAAGTAGAAGAATGCGAATCCTGCGCTTCTTAGAAAGGAAATGTATATGAAAGAACTTTTAAGAAAACCTTTATTTAATGAGTATGGAGATTGTGAAGTTGTCAATCGAAGAATGATCAATGGAAATACAACCAATCTAAATGACTTTAATAATATGAAATATACATGGGTATCTGATTGGTATCGCCGGGCAATGAATAACTTTTGGATTCCTGAAGAAATCAATTTGGGACAAGATGTAAAAGACTATCGTCAATTAAGTCCTGCAGAAAAAAGTGCTTATGATAAAACATTGTCTTTTCTGATTTTTTCTAGATTCTATCCAGACAGCTAACTTACCTAATATTGGGGATTATATTACAGCGAATGAAGTAAATCTATGTCTTACGATCCAGGCTTTCCAGGAAGCAGTTCATTCACAGAGTTATAGTTATATGCTTGATTCTATTTGTTCTCCACAGGAACGCAATGACATTTTGTATCAATGGAAAAATGATGAACGCTTGTTAAACAGAAATAAGTTTATTGGTGATTTATACAATGACTTTATGGAACATAAAGATGGAGAACATCTAATGAAAACATTGATGGCAAACTACATTTTAGAAGGAATTTATTTTTACTCTGGATTTATGTTCTTTTATAATTTAGGACGTATGGGAAAAATGAGTGGTTCTGTGCAGGAAATTCGTTATATCAATCGTGATGAAAACACCCATCTCTGGCTATTTAGAAATATGATATTGGAACTTCAAAAGAAGAACCTGAATTATTTAGTGATATACATATCAAAGAATATAAAGCAATGCTTCGTCATGGTGTAGAAGAAGAAATTCGCTGGGCTGCATATGTCATCGGCAATGACATTGAAGGTCTAACAATGGAAATGGTATCTGATTATATCAAGTATCTTGGAAACCTTAGAAGTAATTCTCTTGGTTTTGGTATCTTGTATGAAGGATATGAAAAGAGCCAGCTTCTATGGAATGGGTAAGTATGTATTCTAATGCGAATTTAATTAAAACAGACTTTTTTTTGAAGCAAGAAGCTCTGCCTATGCGAAAAAGCAGTGCACTTGTTGATGATTTGTAAAATACTAGAATAGGTTGTGAAAAATAAGTGAATTTCTCCTTAAATCACAACCTTTTTACTATCTTATTACTAAGTCAATATTTAAAACTTACGATTTTACTTCTTTTAACCTGTCAAGAATCTTACTTTTTAATTCTCCACTGATTTCTAAAACGTCCATTGCTTCTTCTCTGCTCAAATACATATTTTTTTCTCTATTTTTTTCTATAGCCTTGAGCGTTGTATTTACTTCTCCTTCTAATCTTGACTTTCTTTCATAATATTCAATTACATTACACATATCATCCATTGCCTCCTCTAGTTCTCTTGTCATTTTTATCTGATACTTTTCTTCTAATATCTGCTTTTCTCAGCTGCTTCCATATCTGATACAAATAAGATGTGTAAAAAATCTGATGACTTCATTTTCACTGTCTTCTTTTAATGGATATACCATAATGATATTCATCAATGTCTTATCCTCTTTTTCAGGAAATGTATGTACTTCTATCATTTCCTCTTTTTTTCACATCCATATCCATGATAATCCATATAGAATACACTTCCTTCATTTCTCCATATCTTGATTTCATGAATCCTTCTGACTTATTCTTTTGTCGATCAATCAATCTACTCACATAATAAACTGCTCTGTTAATCAATGGATACCCTGGATTTTCTTTGCTTTGTGCTTCTATGTTTACAAATATCTTCGTTTTAGGAAGTTTTACACATAGAGCTTGTCATACTCTATTCTTGCACCTGGTATGCTTTCATCTACAATATTGCTTTCTTTTATACCGCAATATCCCTTGTTATCTAAGACAAGTTTTCAAGTATATAACTTACTACATCTTTATTTGACAATACTCTTTTACAGTAATCATCAATTGCCTTTCCTTTTCCTCTAGTTTCCATAGCAGATGCCAGTTCTGTATTCTCTATCATTCTTTCACCTCTTTTATCTTTCATAATTTATTACGATGCAAAAGATGAAAATACAAAACTTTCTATAAATTTATTCTTATTTCCCTGTATTTTTACTATAACATAACGAATAAAAGTTTAGTATATACTTCATGTGATACTACAATACCATAACTATTCTTTTATTATTCAAATAAGAAAATATTCAATGTATTCCCCTACTCTTTTAAGGATTTCTTATGCTACAATGAAAATATAAATCCTACGGAGGTGATTGGATGCGAATACTTATTGCGGATGATGAAAAAGATTTAAATCAAATCCTGGCACAAAAACTTAAACAGGAAAGCTATAGTGTTGATTGTTGTTTTGATGGTGAAGAAGCTTTTAGATTATCTGGAAAGTGCAGAGTATGATGTCGCAATTCTTGATATTATGATGCCGAAGAAAACAGGGCTTGAAGTATTACAAACAATAAGAGAAAATGGAAATCCGTTGCCGATTCTTCTTTTAACCGCAAGGGATAGTATCGATGATCGTGTTCTTGGACTTGATCTTGGGGCGGATGATTACCTTGTAAAACCTTTTGTCTTTAGAAGAATTGCTTGCCAGGCTTCGCGTTTTATTAAGAAAAACATCGACACAAAAAATAATGTTTTACAAGCTGGAAATCTATCGCTGCATCTTGATAGCCATCAGGTGAAAAGAGGTAATAGAGAAATCCAGTTATCTTCTAAAGAATTCTCACTTCTTCGTTATATGATGCAAAATAAAGGAATCGTATTATCTAGAGATACTTTAGAACAGCATATATATAGTTTTGATTTTAGCGGAGGGTCTAATGTCATTGATGTTTATATCCGTTATCTTAGAAGAAAAATTGATGATGGAGAAGATGAAAAACTAATACATACCATACGAGGACAGGGTTACGTTTTTGAGGATCCATCATGAAACGATTTTCTATTCGTGCAAAACTAACACTACTTTATACTCTTTTATCTACCATTATCGTATGCATTATTTTAGGAATTCTTTTTTCTTTAGGAGAACAGCAGATACTTACAAATGCCAAACATACATTAGAAGAACGTGTATCTTCTTCTTTAAAAGAAATTCATATTAATGATGGAAAAGTAAAATTTGATTCTGAACTTATGGAATTAGAAGATGGTGTATATTTATCTGTCTATAACCAATATAAAGAATTGCTTTATGGAAGAATTCCGTATGGATTTTCCAATGATTCTCCTTTAGAAAATGGTTATATTCGTGAAATTACCAGTAATCACACACGTTATTATGTAATGGATATTTCCACTCCCCTTAATGAAAATGAAGTCCTATATGTAAGAGGAATCTTATCTTTGTCAAAGACAGAATCTACTTTTTTATAATGTACTTCGTCTTGCACTTATACTTCTTCCCTTATTTATACTTCTTACTGCTGTTATTGGTTATTTTATGGCAAAAAAGCGCTCTCTCCTGTGTATCAGATAACAAATACTGTACAAAGCATACAAAAAGAAAAAAGATTTATCAAGAAGAATTCATTTAGGAAATGGAAAGATGAAATTTATCATCTTGCGAATACTTTTGATGAATTATTAGACCAGGTAGAAGACTCCATCAAACGTGAACAGCAATTTACATCCGATGTTTCACATGAACTTCGTACTCCATTAAGTGTTATCTCTATGCAGTGTGATGCATTATTAGATACAGATAATTTAGATGAAACAATAAGAAAAAACTGCTTGTTATCCATAAAAAAACACGCATACTAACAAACATGTTATCCCAGCTTCTTTTTATTATCAAGAGCTGATCAGGGAAGAGAAAAACTGCATATGGAGCGTTTAAACTTTACAGAATTATGTGAAATGGCAATCGAAGAATGCCAGCTATATGCCAAAGAAAAAAATATTTCCATAACACATGAAATTGTAGAAAATATACAAATTTATGGAGATCAGACACTTCTTATCCGTTTGTGGATGAATCTGTTAAATAATGCTTTGCAGTATGGAAAAAGAAAATGGACATATTCATGTTTCTTTAACAAGCCATGATGGATATATTTATGGAAGTGTGGAAGATGATGGATGTGGCATACATGAAAAGACCTTCCATATATATGGAATCGTTTCTATCAGGCAGATAGTGCCAGATCAAATAGTGAAAGCAGTGGATTAGGTTTATCCATGGTGAAATGGATCATAGAGGTACATCATGGGGTAATTCATGTTGAAAGCACACTGCATAAAGGAACAAAATTTTTCTTTGAAATTTCTCAAAAAAAATGAAATGTTTTAATCTTTCTTTAATCTTTGCCTGTTAAAGTATAGATGTAAAAGATAAAAGGAGAGATGAAATATGAAAAAGTTATACAAATTATGTTATCCATTATTAGCAGTTACAATTTTAGCCGGATGTTCAAATGGAATGGCAAATACAGCTTCAGATGGATCTTATATCAGTGAAGATAGCGCAAAAACTACTGCTTATAATCATGCGAATGTGAATGAAAAAGATGTTGCATCTATACAACTAACAAAAGATAAAGAAAAATGGAAAAGATGTATATTCTATTGAATTTTATACAAAAGATAAAAAATATGATTATGATATTGATCGCAGCACAGGTGAAATTCTTAAAAATGAATCTGAAAATTTAACATCTGCAATGAACAATGAAAAAATACAGATTCTAAGAAAACAATACTTCCACTACTGTAAATACAACTTCAAATTCAAATAATAAAACTACTGCTTCTAATACTCCATCAAACAATACAAACAAATCTAGTTCTTCCAATAAAACTCCTGTTTCTACCAGTATTACCAGAGAAAAAGCAAAATCTATCGCCCTTGCTCATGCGAAAGTAAGTGAAAGCAATGTAAAAAGGATTAAAAATAGAAAATGACTGGGAACATGGACAGGAAGCATATTCTGTAAGTTTCTATGCTGGAAATTATGAATATGAATATGATATTGCGAAAAGCAATGGAACTATTTTAAAAGCTGATAAAGACTATGAAAAGACAATAATTCTTCTAATTCTAACAGCATGATATCAAAAGATAAAGCAATGTCTATTGCTTTGGCAAAAGTAAGCGGAGCTACTTCTTCTAACATCTATATTGAATTAGAAAAAGATGATGGAAGATATACATATGAAGGTGAAATTAATTTCAATAATAAAGAATATGAATTTGAGATTGATGCCTACACTGGAAACATCTTAAAATGGGAAGTAGATAGTATCGATTAAATTGTTAATTTTTTAAAATTATCAGTTAATTTTAAACTCAAGATTGCATATACACTATTTTTTACAATGATATAATTACAAGGTTGCCTGCCTCTAAACGAACAGGAAGGAGGTGATTTTAAATAAAAAGATCTGCGATTTGAAAAAGCACGAAAACTAGTACAGGTTATCGTGCTCTTTCATTTGTCCTATTGTTATATATTCTCCAAATTTTTTAACGCATATTTCATCTTCGATAAGCTTTTATTGAATTCATCCCATGTCTTTTTTCCTGTTTCTATATAACTTTTTATCCGTGCATAGTATCTTGCATTCTGTATGTTTTGAAATTGTCCTGATACCTTCATTCTTCGTTTTGAAATTGACCGCAAGCGTTTTAGTTTTCTTCTTTACATTGTTACTGAATGGGATATCCTCATTATATGTCCACATCAGATAGTTCTCTTTGTATTTCTCCAGCCTCTTCAATAATGCTTTTTCTTCCTTTGCATAGAACTTATCTTCATCACTATCATTTTCCATGATTCCTTCTATCACGCATTCATCGTATATCATTCCTACATATTCTGGAAATACTGCTTCCCCTTCATTTCGCTTTGTATTTTCCTCCAGTAACAAGTTGATCATCTTTTTTCGGCCATTCATGTCCAAGATTGTCTACCACCTTTTTCAGGTCTCGCAGCAGGTGCACACAGCACTCCACATTCATAAATTCATATTCTTCATTATAGTTGACGATATTATGGTCATGTACGACTTTCTTTTCTGCATCCAAACTGTTCAGTATCCTGTCTTCATCCAAACCTGCTTTATCCTTTTTCTCGTGTGAAGCGTAATATGCAAGTTTGTCATTCCCATAGAAGCGCAGACATCCTCTGTTCTTATTTATCATGATAACTGTATCATCCCAGTGTACGATATCCAGTTTTATGATTTCTTTCTTCAACTCCTCATCAAATCTTTCCAGCTGTTCATACAATCGTTTCTGCAGCTTCGCTATATATCCTGCGCTTGTTTCTATTTCTCCATGGCTAATACCTGTAATGAATTCCTGTGTCCTCTTCATGGATACACAACCTTCATTCAACAGCGAAAGTGCTGTGGCCTGCACTCCTCTTCCATACTGATTCTCTTCCTTCAGATGATTTGGTATCTCTGCCTTTGATTCATATCCAGGCAGGACAGAAGCTGTTGATGAAACGATGACGTATCTTTTTCACGATGATCTGAAAATCCAGTTCATCCTTTGTACGCATATTTCCTCTGTGTTCCATGACAGCACCGCATTCAGGACATACATCTACTACATGATCGACAGTATCTGTTATTTCCGAATCATCAAATCTTTCCAGTTTATGTTTCTTATGATTTGGCTGTCCTCCTTTTTCTTATCGGAAGGAGCGCGGAAATTAGGAATACGTTTCTGTTTTTGTATAGGTGTCTTGGAAGTAGGAATGCCGGAATTCGTACCATCATTGTTTAAGATGGATTTTAAACTGCATACCTGTTTTTCAAGGGAAAAACTTTATCTTCAAAAGCAGCGGTAATTTTATCAACTGCTTTATTAACCTTGGATTCAATGATCTGATCGGATTTGTCTTCAAGATATCGGACCCTTCTGGTAAGAGAAACGACACGGATCTTTAAACTCTTGTTTTCTTTTCAGCCTTTCATTTTCCTCGACAGCTTCACAGTAAAGTGAATAAAAATCATCTTTCATATAAATCCCTCTAGCTTAAGTAAACCATAAAAAATCAGATAAGTCAATAGGGAAAAAAAGCAGGGAAAGATATGTGGAAAACTTTGACGTTGTATAAGAAAAAAAAAGGGAGGCCGACAAGAAAAAAAAGGCATAGAAGCAAAGATGAAAAGCACGCTTTCAAGGAATCGATTAAAAAGATATAAAAAGACCACATAACAGAAAAACTCTCTTAAAACAGCTGTTATGAAGTCGATTGAAATGTTACATTGTGGAAAACCCTATAAAAATTTTAT
>VOFH01002884.1_pt1 | contig 16425 bp, 21 predicted proteins | sample 5384091 | NCBI WGS metagenome assembly VOFH01 (sample SAMN12384727, study PRJNA508395) | human gut metagenome | isolation source: healthy gut G | host: Homo sapiens
GTATCTGCATTGAAGGATTCACGGGCATATTTGGAAGACTTATAAGTTATAGGTAATTTAGATAAAAAGCGACTCGTTTTCCTGTATTTTTATGAAGTCCGCTTTAATATGGGTTAAATGATAAGTATTCATTTCAATCATAAATCCTGTTTTAAAACTAAAGTCAGCATAAATAGAATCTTTATCCCCAGCAGAATATGGGAGGCACAGATACGTATGCAATAAAATTACTGTCTTTTGATAGTATGCAATTATAATGTCGACTAAATGCATGTGCTCTAAAATTGTTTTGAAGTAATGCATATTAGATTACCGTTAGGAATATGATGAAACAGTACGGGTAACTTGCTGCTTCTTTCGCACAAAGCACAGGAGGAAGTGAAGAAGGGGGAATATATAGCTGTCGTGCAAAATCCTGCTTCTACAGAGGATGTACGGAAGATTGCAGATTTAATAGATCGGGTAGATTTCGAAGGTACTCATCTGCTCATCCTCAAAGATACATTTCCCGACAAAGTGTATTTGGGAGAAATCAACCCCCAATACTATGCCTTTCTTTGCAGCTCTGAAAGCTCAATGTGACTATCTGCAGCAGAATGTCTACGAAAAACAAAGGGAGAATATCACAACGGGCATTGAATGGAAAAAGAAGATTGTCCAAGAAGCGGAGGACTCGCGGAAAGCTGCAAAAGACAGAATGGAGGTAGCCCGGAAATGGCTTAAACGCTATGTCTCTCTTGATCAGCAGGAAATAGCGACTTATGAATATGAGACCGATCAGATTAAAAATAATTACCTGACAACGGTACAGGAGGTACAAAACATAAATAGGAGATTGCCTCGACCCGTATGCAAATCACAGAAGCATACCATCGGCTGGAGCAACTGGAAGTGGAACAACTAGAAAAGAACGGGAACTGAAAGTGGAACTTTTGTCCACTCATCAGAACCTGATAGCAAATATGGCCGCATGGGAACAGAAATATGTTTTCAAAGCTCCTTTTGATGGAAAAGTAGAGTTCCTGAAATTTATTTCAGATGGTCAATTCGTGCAGGCAGGAGAAGCGGTATTTGAGTGATACCAAGGCGAAAACCATATATATGGTCAGGTGTTGCTTCCGGCCAATGGAGCCGGAAAGGTAAAAGAAAACAGTAAAAGTCGTTATTAAGTTAGAGAACTATCCCTTACATGGGAGTATGGATATATAGAAGGATATGTATCTTCTATCTCTTTGGTCACCCAAAACACAGAAAACAGGGGAGAAAAGACCATTGAAACATATTTGATTAACGTTGAATTGCCCAATGGATTAACAACTAATTATGAAGAGACTCTCGACTTTAAATATGAGTTGGGAGGAACCGCCGATATTATTGTAAAAGACAGACGGTTGATAGAACGCCTGTTTGATAATTTAAGATATCGGACTAAATAAACTCCATACCCAAATTTACGCTCCATAGGAATTCAACACGACTTTTGCCCTCACGCTCTAACAGTCTGTCTGTATCCCTTTATTCATCGTGGTTTCGGGTGTGGTAGCAAGTGTGGTGGCAAGTATGAGAGCAAACGGTTGCTCTCACTCAGTTTCGTCGAATTATATGTTGTTTTTTGCTGCTATTATTTGATTTACAGAGTATTAATGTCTGAAGTGTCAACTATTAACGATTGGCATTTCAGCCATTAATAACTGAGAAATCAGGTATTAATAGCTGATAACTCACGCATTATTGACCGATATATGATTGAATGCTTCCTGAAAGATCAGGTTGATTGAAACATTTCATGCGGTCAAATCAATCCAATCATATAAGTCAAGCGCCAGTTTCCTGCTTGGGAAACTGGCATTCCCTTTATAAGGGAACGGCAGTTCCAAGGCAGGAAACGAGCGTCTCCGATATAGGGAACGCTCGTTTCCAAAATAAGAAATTAAAGGAAACTGTAAGCCATTCAGATACAATGATATAGGGAAATCTTGGTAAGAAATGAAACATATACGTGTGATTGATGTCGTATTTTATTATAAGGTTAATGCAAGCAAAAAGTCTGTTTTTATTAGTGGAAAAGTTTGTATGCCGTAATATAATATCGTACCTTTACAGGAATTGAATGATAAACAATATTGGTAGATAAACAGACAAAAAAGAATGAAAATAACTTTAATCAGACAAGACAGCGGGAGTGGAAAGGAAGCTCTAAGCATATGTGAAGCAGGTACATTATTCAACAAAATGAAAACGGAGACAAAATCGGGACACATTACGGCTTTGCGAAACCTGATACCGATGCTGGAAGGTACGTACAGCCAGTACGAACATATAGACAAACTGCCATATATCTATTCTGCCGTAGAATATACCCGCACTAAAGAAGGCGAACGAAAAATGAAACATTACAACGGACTGGTACAGCTGGAAGTGAACCGGCTGGCAGGCCCGTCCGAAATGGAATATGTGAAACGGCAGGCGGCGCTTTTACCTCAGACTTTTGCCGCATTCTGTGGTTCCAGTGGCCGTAGCGTGAAGATATGGGTACACGTGACGGTTTTGAAGATATGCCGGTTTTGCCCCTATGCCGGATGACAGAGGACTGCCTCCGAAAAAGAAGCGGAAGCGGAATTATTTCATGCTCACGCCTATCGGCTGGCGGTAAAGTGCTACCAGCCGATGCTTCCTTACGATATTAATCTGCAAGCACCGGTGCTGACACAGAAATGCCGCATGACACTGGACGAATCTCCATATTACAATCCCGATGCAGTGCCGTTCTGTCTGGAACAACCGCTCGCTATGCCCGGTGAAGAAACTTTCCGGCAGCGTAAACAGGGTGAGAAGAATCTGCTGTTGCGATTGAAACCGGAAATGAAAGTTTCGGTAAAAAACTTTCACGAAGATTTATGAACCTTTCCGGCGAATTTTTGAAAAGGGTATGAATTTAACACCGAAATGGAAGATCTGGAAACCGTGAAGAGATGTCCATATTGCAAGCCTTTGCTTGTACACCTTGCAACAGCATTGTGCGCCAAAAAAAGAAGGGCTGCAAGTGTGGGACCTGAAGAAGAAGCGAATGGCTTTCGTTATGACGAGAATACTTGTGTGACCTTCCCCGATGGGACGGTACTGACCGCATCCGCGCACTTGCCCGGCTCGTTCCTTGCGGCAATCCGCATTGGGAAGAACTCTTTTACCGTTGGTTTCTAGGCATGGTGGCGCATTGGAGGGGGATGGACCGTCAGCATGGCAACAGTACTTCGCCTTTGCTGGTGGGTTCACAAGGATTCCGGAAATCCACTTACTGCCGCATCCTGCTACCGCCCGAACTGCGTTTCGGCTATGCCGACAGCCTGGACTTCAGCAGCAAACAGGAAGCGGAGCGTGCCTTGGGACGATTTTTCCTTATCAACCTGGACGAATTCGACCAGATTACGATGAACCAGCAAGGCTTTCTGAAACATCTGTTACAAAAACCGACAGCCAATCTGCGCAAGCCTTACGGAACCAGCGTACGCGAATTACGCCGCTATGCCTCATTCATCGGCACCAGCAATGTAAGGGGACACTTTATCATTTGCTGAAAATAGAATAATTGGTAGTAACGTGAGGGCAAACAGGTTGCTCTCACGCTGCTACCATTGATCTCTAATCGCTGTAACTCCGATGAATAGGGGGATTGAGGCGAAAATGAGAGCGTGAGGGCAAAAGTGCTGTCATTTTATATGTGGTTGAATTACTTCTTCCATTCGTTGGAGTTCCCAGCCACGGAATTGCATCACAATGCAATGTAACTTTGTATTCTGTATCAATTGGCGAACTTTCGGTGCGGCTGCATATCCCTTTATCTGCTCAACGGCTTCTTCCCATTGGATTTCGGCTTTCGCATCGGAATCTTTTTCTGAAAGGTATTTTAGCTCTATGATGTAGCTATGATTCACTTCATAATGCAGTAGGTCCGGCATAAGGAACAGGTCACAGTAACCGTGATTCAGTTCCACTTCGGGGCAGTCAGGTAATAAGCATTTACGCTCAGGTAGGCAGTAAAGAATCCTTGAATATTCCGTTCGCCTTCAATCGCACTACGTACTGAGGGAGTTTTTCCTTGTAGGCATGAGCGATGAACTCTAAAGATTTTTGCCAGTGACCGTCGAATGCCATGTCATCAAATAAATCTCTTAAGCCATTCAAGTCAATATGCCGTTTCTCTTGATATTCCCTAACAGAAAATCGTAATACTGCTTGCGTACATTATTGTTGGGAATACCCAGTATCAGGCGGACTCCTCGTGTACCGGTAATGGTCAGCATGCCATAATAAAAGAGCAGGCTGGGGAAAGATTTCCGGATTGGCTATTTCGCTGGCAGGGGAAGGTTGTCACTAAGTTGGTGATGACTTCTCCTTCTTCGGTGATTTTGCAATGACACACCTTTACGATTTCCGTCGAGCTTGTCCAATCGGATCAGTTTTTTCATTTTATTGTAATCCGTGCGGGTATTAGGGTCAATCATTTGTTCGGGAGATTTCCCCAACGTTATGTAATGACGCAGATAATAAAGTACCATGTCGCAGTTGAACATCTTCGGGTCACGTTCCAGACTTTCTTTGGCAAAGCAATAATTGTCATACCACGGTTTTATTTCCCGAATCAGTGCATCTATGTCTGTATCTGCCGGCAGTTGTCCGGCGTCTTTATAGTACTGAAACATGGTCCGCACATCTGTCTCACTGAATCCCAGCATCATATTGAATTGGAAATCGGTGCTGATGTTCCAGCCGATATTGAATCCGCTGGTGAGATCATCCAATGTAACGGGGCTGACACCTGTCATGAAGATGCGTTCGAACATTCCTTTAAACTTTTTGAAAATCTCCCGGTAGAATCCGCTGGCGTGAGTCAGGGCATGATAGATTTCATTACCTTGTTCGTTCAGAACCACGTTGGTGAAGTTGTCATATTCGTCAATAATCAGATAGAGATGGGAACCATTGTTGCGGGCTTTTCGATCCAGAAAATTCAGCTTATTGGTGGAACCTTCCAGTTGCTTCATTTCTAATGCAAATCCCGGATAATAGTATGGTTCATAAATGGATGCGAAGTCATCCAATCCACCGCAGCAATAATCGTCAAAGTTCTGTGCCAATGTACCGTCGATTCCGCCTATGCGTGAGAAATCAAGAAAAAGTATCTGAAAAGTTCCCTGTAGGGGGAGTTGGCTGACTGCCTATCCACAAATTACCAAAGCGTTTCTGAAACTTTTCTTTTTGCGAAATATCATAATAGGTGCGAAGCATGCTCAGGAAGATACTTTTGCCGAAACGCCGGGGGCGGATAAAGAATAGACTGTTGGGCTGCTGTTCCAGCAGAGGCAGATACATGGTCTTATCTACATAATATTGATTCTGCTCTACCACTTCCACGAAATTGGAAACTCCATATGGGATTCTTTTCACATCTTCTATCATATTTCCTGTTATTTTAGTTCATTGCTCACGGAATAAGACAAAAGTAATCTATTCCGGCTGAAAGAACAAAGAAAAGGGGAGGAAAGTTGGAACTTAGTCTTTATTCACAGTCGCCTCAACCAGACTATCCATATCAAAATCAATATTATAATCCTTTTCTATTTTAATCCTTCTTATTTGATTGACCAATGAATGCGGTTTCACCCTTCGGGTCATCTCTATTTCCAGCAACCTTTCGGGAAAGCGTTTACGGATTTCATCTATATTTCTCATGAAAAGTGAATCTTTATTTTCGTAGAGAGAATTGGCAGCTTCTGCCAGAATAAAAGCTCCCAAGCTGTCGGGATATTGTTTTAGTACTGCTTGAAGGAAGACCTTGCTTTTTCCAAAACTTTCGTGAGCTTCAGCGTGCATATCTTTGGCAGCTTGAAGTAGTCCCAGTTGGAACAGATACTCACCGGTAATTGCGTTTTCTCCATAGCAAGTGTTTGTATGTATAGGGCGGAGTCCAGTTCTCCCATTTCAGATAAAAGTTTGGCTTTCATGCCGTAATAGTCGGGATTTAAACTGTCGATTGCCAAAGCTTTGTCCAGAAAGCGGATGCATTTTCGGGTGGAGTCTACATCGCAAGAAGATTCCATTAATGTCATTGCTTGCCGGTAGAGGCTGTCTGCCTGAAGATTGATACAATGAGGAGTGATGTCTACTTTAGACTCTTGCTGGGAATGGCAACCTGTAGCTGCAATAATCATTGGCAAGATAGTTAATAAGAGGCTTAATTTCTTGGGTTTCATATTCATAATTCTTATCATCCAATTTTATAAAAAGTAAGACTGGCGAAGAACTCGATAAGAAAATGTGTCTAATCTGATCTTATTTTTGTTCTTCGTCAGTCTTTTCTTGTTTTACTTAAATGCCTAGCTGTTCTCTTGCCCAGGCTTCATCATGTCTTATTCTGTAAAGGTATATTTCGGACATATTCCACCATGCACTGCCTGCGACAGTATAATCCAATGGATCTTTGTCACGGCGAGCCGTAGGAGTAAATCGGATATAGTTGTAAGCTTGCTTTCCACTCACATTGTTTTTAGCTGTGGCATGGCCACCGTTTGTTGTCGGCAGATTGAATTCTTCATTACCCATACTTTCAAAGAACTCACCGTTCATACTTCCATATATTGTTGCGGCTTTTACGTCACCTCCGTTATTCACTCCGCTTTGACGTGCATCATATTCAAAACAAAGGTCCTTTAATGGTTTGTTCAGTTTGATCTGGACATAATGTGCTTCTGTTGTAACAGGAGCATTCCACTTGGTATGATAATAAGTATTCACCTTCCCGTCAATCAATGCCGGTAAACCGCCTCCGTCTCCGACATGATTAGCATTGTCGGAAAGCATATCGATAGTAAGAGTAACACGTTCCATTTCGGAAGCTTCGCCGGAAATGCCTGTTATTGTTACCGGACTATCTGTCTCCATACCAGTCGGACCATAGGTGTTGATAGTAAATGAGTATTCACCTGCACATTGGTAAGTATCATCTATGATATAGGATGTTGTCTTATAGTCATTTATTAAGATCTCTTTATTTTCTTTCGTGACTTTATCGTAATAGGTAATCTTTATCTTGTTGAAGTCTACATCTTCAGGTATCTCCCATTGCAGCTGAATACTTCCGGCTCCCGGAGTAGCAGTAGCATTGATCACATTTAAAGGAGGTGTCGCGATAAATCCGGCCTGTTTTACTGTGACTACGAACTGACTTGGTACTTTGTCGGTGCTATTGGTACTCTTGAAGGTTATCTTTCCTTCACGAGGTTGATTCTCAACTTCAGTGTTGGCTTTAAGGATAAAGCTTTCCGGAGTCATCACGCAGTGCTCTTGAAGCGGGTAATGATACTGGAGTGATCCAGGATTGGGCGGATTCTTCGACTTCATAGGTATATGACACTTCACCGGCAGGAGAATTTACTTTGAAAGGAATAGTGATTGTTTCTCCCATTGCTTTCACTTCATAGATCTTCTTGTCTTCATCGATTTCGACTATATAACCTCTGGGTTGTTGCTTTTATCAGGAAAGAAGCTGTATAGCTGTAATTCTGGGAAGACTGGAGGATAATCGTACAATAACGTACGTCAGTCTCGGTGCTTTTATCCAGCGTAAATTTCAGTTCCTGTTTGTTTACGTCTTCCGCTGCACGCGTCTTTGCATCAAATGTGGCAGGTTGCTCTGCCAGACGTATCCAGTTGCAAGTGTCTGGTATAATGATATTATCCAGATTCAGGTTGGTCGCTACAGGAATTGTCAATGTTTCTCTTTCTGCATCTATTATTTCTACATATCCTTCCTGTTGTAGCTTGTCACCTATAAGGATGGCCGGTTCTTTACCAAACTGCGAGACAGTGATGGAATAGCTTTGATGACCATAGGCTACAGTGATTTCTGCCCGGCGTTGTTTGTATATATTGTTTGCACTGGCAGATACGACTACTTTGCCCTCGTGTTGTACTACCTTGCACCATTCTGCATTGGACTGGGCACTCCATCTGTCGAGTGGTACATTGGTCTGCACTTCAATTTCATGTTCTCCTCCCAGAAGTGGGAAAGTGATAGGTGCCTGACTTTTATCAGGAACTACGAGCGTTTCTACTTTAAACTCGGTTTCGTAATCGGGCGAACAAGAGATAAGTCCGGAAGCAATTCCGAATATGCTTGCGAGCCCGATGATTAATATATTTTTTTCATACTCATTTGATTTGATTACAAGTTATCTACTCTTGGGTTAAATTCATATCGTAGTTTGGCTTTCACTTCCCGGTAAGGGGCGGTGGATTCAGGCGATATTTATAATGCAGACGGAACTCTTTTGTAATAAGTGGCACGTCCGTCGGGAGTACGGATAGCGTTTAACAGGAATGTGTTGTCGTAATCATCGATTGGGGTAAGTTGTACTACATCGACCGGATCCACTTCCACATCATTAACTCTGTCATGCGCTCTGATGGTAAGTTCTCTGGCCTGAGGATTCTCCGGTTGCTGCTCGCCAATTTCCAGAATGATACTCTTAGATACAATTCTGCTTCTTGCTGTCTTATAATCGCCAAGATCTTCATCACCTGCCATCATGCGTACCGAATTGGCACCGATCGGGGAATACTTGATTGGCATTTGTCGGTCTACGGACTTCGGGACTACCACTGGGGTTAGGAATTACAATCGTACTGCTTGTATAATTGTAGTAGGTAGAAGTCTTTGTCGTTGCGTAATAGTTTTCTTTATAGATACGCAATAATACATGACTTTATCCGGATTATAATTAGGTGTTTTTTCCGGATCTATCTTGTAATCCAGAAAATAAATAGAATCCGGTGAAATCCTTTCCAGATTTTTTTCAGATAGATCGGAAACATTACTTTGGAAGTGCCTGCCTGAATATCCAGTTCCTTATTGGGAAAAATCATAGCATTCATCGGGAAGCAGTTTGGCAAATTTTTTTCCTTTTTCTATATCAAAGTTGGATTTGTTGTATGCTTTCAGCAAAGAGTCCGATTCCAGAAGAGCTACATGGTGTGTGTTAGGGCTTATTTGTGAGCCGCTGACCGTGGCAACCAGATAGATCGTATCTTTTTCTTGTCCTACATTAGCCACCTGCCGGTCGTAGATCAGACTCGAATTACTGAGTAAGCCTACTTCGTTCCGGTATTGTTCCTGGTCGAAATCGTATTCATTGCAAGCACTCAATACACCTATAAGAGTGCAGAGCATTATATTAAATTTCTTTTTGCATATTCAGTCTGTTATTCATGTTTTGATATTATCTGTCCCATCCGAAATTCTGGTCGGCATTGGGAACCTTCAGCAATTCATCATGGCGGATCGGTAAGAATACCATTTTAGGCAGTGCAATGCGGTCTCGCACATTTTGTGTATTGATCGTCACAATATTCCAGAATCCTTCATTACCGTTGGCATTTGTACGGTCTTTTGTCACATCCAGTCCCCGCCAGTTGGAGCTGTTGGCATCTTCGTCCAGATAGGTTCCCCACCTGCGCGTATCGAAATATCGGTATCCTTCGTTAAAGAGCTCTACCTGACGTTCATTACGGATGATTTTTCAAAATTGTCTGCTTCTGCCCGTATGTCGTTGGCATCTACTCCCGGCAAGCCGACGCGATAACGTATCATGTTGAAATATTTAGCCATTTCTGCCGGATCACGGCTAACGGTTTTCCTCAATAAGTGTACCTGTATTGTCGGATACTTCTACGGTCACTGTACCTTCTACACGGTTCAATGCTTCTACATATTCCAGTAGCACTTCACCATAACGAATGATAGGGAACGGTTTAGGGCTGGTGACGAATGCGCCTTTTACACTCCCTTTGCCGTTAGCCCATGAGTCGTCCGGATGAATGTATTTGACGGGAACATAACCGCTGACACTGTAGTCGTTTACGTTATTTCCGGCACCGGCAATTCCGGCATTGGTATCATCGTGAGAATACCAGAATTGCTGATTGACGTAGGAGGCGTCGGTAGAAGCTGAACTCATCGGCCAGTAGCGACCCGGAAAACCTATCGAGGCATAGAAGCGTGCCGAACGATTGGCGTACATCATAGGTACGTTTTCCCTTAGTAGGTATGTCCCCAGTTTTTTTTGGATTCGCCGGTGAGTCTGCTGAAGTCCGGTTCATATGGATATTCTGCCGATGAATTATGAATAGTCCGCCCATCTGCCATCAGATAGCAATCAATTACCCTCTGCGGCACAGACATTGAACCCCATCCGCCAAACTTGACAGGGAATGAGTGATGGGTATAGTTAGTGACGTTACTGGATTCCATCGCCCAGATGAATTCTTTATTAGTCTGTATGATACCTTCTCCTGTGAACATGTCGGAGTAAGAGTGATAAGGATCGATATTGCCTGCTCCGTCAGGGAAGTTAGCAGTAGGGACATTGGAGGCCAGAGGATATGGGTTCTGGGCATCTGCTTCCACTGTATGTAGCTCGTATCCCATTTTGGTCAGCTGTTTGGCGGCAGCTGCTGCAACGGCCCAGCGTCTCGGGTTATACTCTTGATTGACATAGTAGGCTCCGTCGCTTTTACGTTTCAGGTCCCGAAACATTTACGGGCTGCAGCTCCGCCATTGAAAAGCGGTGAAGCCTGGAAGAGGCGCAAACGGGCGATGAGTGCCATGGCTGCTCCTTTGGTCGGACGTTGATAATAGTTGACGCTTTGCTCATCCGCCGAATAGATGCCTTGAGTTGCCAGGCGGAATTCATCGCATATATAATCTACAGACTCATCATAGGTAGCCCGTTCGCGATTATAATATTCGGCAGGTTCGGAGGTGCTCAGTTCTTCATCGCCCACGATAATCAACGGTCCCCAGTTCATCAAAAGATGATAATAAGCGTACCCACGCATAAAGTGAACATATCGATATAACGTCTTCTGTCCATTTCGTTCATATCAGGTACATTGTAGACTTCTTTAAGCATTTTGTTACATCTTGCTACAATGACATACATGTCGTACCATTGGTTTTGGATAGGCAGATTTCTGCTGTTGATGGTACCTACGGAAAATTGTAGTCCCCAAAATTCATTTGTCTGATATTTAAGTGTTATTTCGTCCGAAGCAGATTCCCCGGATTCCAGGAATTTCCCCAGATAGCCCCTGCGTCGGGAAAACCTTTCGGAGTGTTCAGAGATAACCTTCAGCATTTTTCTTGCTGTGAAAGATGGAGTCTTCTTTGAAAGTAGCTTCGAAGTATGGGTCTACATCCAGAAAATTGCAGGAACTGAGTAGTAGTGTACTTCCTACTGTTGCTCCCAATATTATTTTGAATAACTTTTTCATGAGTGTTCTATATTATTTTTAGAATTTAAGATAAACCTGGAACGTGTAAGTTGCCGGTATCGGATAAGCGGCCCCGTTTGCAGATGCCTGTTCCGGATCAAAATACTTCACTTTGTCGATAGTAAAAAGGTTGTTGGCAACAAACTCCAGATCGACAGAAGATAGTCCTGTCTTTTTTATCCATGGAGTCTTCAGGTTGTACTTCAGACTGAGTTCCTGAAAGCGCAGGAAAGAACCGTTCCGTTTCCAGAAAGAGGAAAGCTGGGAGTTGTTCGTATTGCCTCCGTAGGAGAGACGTGGGAATTCTGCATGGGGATTTTCCGTAGCGGTGGTGCCTGAATACCATGCGGGCGTCCATCTGTTCTTGGGATTGTTGGCCAGCTTGATAACGTTGCCGAGTTCTCCGTTATAGAAGGGAATCCATCCTGCGTCATTACCGAGTCCCGAACGGTAGTAGTCTACTTTTGCCGAACCTTTGAAAAGGAAGCTGAGGGTTAAGTCTTTCCAGTGAAAATCGGCTCCGAACCCATACATTACCCGGGGAGTTGGTTGGAATAGGACAAAGGTACTTTGTCATCGTCATTGATAATACCGTCTCCATTTACGTCACGATATTTGATATCTCCCGGACGAATGCGGCCGAATCCGCTTTGGTCGGCACTTGTGTTGATTTCTTCTTTACTGGAGAAGAGACCTTCTGCAATATATCCGCGAAGGATGTTAAAGGGTTTTCCGGTTACACTCAGATAATCATAAGGTAACTTGTTTTCTTCATAGTAATCAATAATATTCTGAGAGAAAGTGTAATTGCCGCGTACAGTGAAGCTCATGTCTTTATTGATCTGGTGGAAGAATTCGAAGTTTCCGTCAGAACCATAGCTATGCATTTTTCCTACATTTGATTTCGGGACGGTAACCATACCTACAAACTTAGGCAGCGTCACACGATCCTGGAAGATGTGATCACGTGTATCGCGGAAAAAAGTCAACAGTGACAGAGAGCTTGTCGTGGAAGAACTTGGCATCGATACCAAAGTTGAGTTTCTTTGCTACTTCCCATTGAAGGTTGTCGGCTCCTTTCACAGTTTCTGTAATACCCCGTTCACGATATCCCCAGTAGAGGCGGCATTGTCATTGATTAATGTCAAATAAGGGGAACCGGTCACCACTGATCTGGTCATTACCTACCTGACCGTAGGAGCCGCGGAACTTGAGGAAGCTTAACCAGGGAATGGCCTCATTGACCCAGTTATAGGATGTCGGTACCCAGCCTACAGCAATGGAAGGGAAGAAGCCGAATCTTTTTTCCTTTTTCGAATTGTGCAGAACCTGTGTAACCGAAGTTTGCATCAATGAAATAGCAATTGTTATAGCCATAGGAAACACGTCCTGATAAATTTTGACGCCGTTGAGGAATGGCATTGATACCCATCGCGTCATACTTCCATTGGGTGTTATGAACATCTTCCATGTAATATAAAGCCAATGCTCCTAGTGAGTGCAAACCAAATGTACGGTCCCAGTTGGCTTTGGCTTCCATGTAGTATTTTCTGTATCTGTTGTTATTTTGTGTATATTTCATGTTCTCTTTGGCAGTACGTAATGTTTTGATGAGTACCCCTTGTGAACTTCTTCCTGTAGCGCGGTAGAGGTCAGGCCATATGTAACGTCCTTCATTGAAATAATTGATATTTTCGCTCATCGCTTGTACCGACGCTGTCATTTCCTTTCAGGAATCCTCCGAATTTCTGTTCAAGTTTGAGTGTAAGCATATTACGCTGAGTTTCATCTTGCGTGTATCCGGTGTTATTTAGCATGACATACGGAGAAGCAAGGTCATGTTTTCCATAAGAAGGGAAGGTACCGTCTGAATAGGTTTTAGGAAACATCAGTGGAGTTAGCTGACGGACTGCTGACCATACCGTATTCGTGTTTTGTCCACCCGGGCTGGTATAGTTGGAAATATATCCGTCCAGACCAAAATAAACTTTGGTTGTTTTGGTCAGATTCATGTCAATATTGGCACGATATGTTATTTTTTATATGACAAAGGCTTTTTGAACAGGTTGTCTTCCTGCCGGTAGGCCGGCTCCTTCATCCTGATACCCTAATGAAAGATAATATCTGGCTATGTCGCCTCCTCCTTGTGCATTGATGTAATAGTTCTGTTGGATAGATGTGCGTTTCATTATTTCATCTATCCAGTTAACATCCGGGTAGAGGTCTTTATCCAAATTGTATTTTTATCAGATCCAGTTCAGACGGGTGTACAGATCGTCTTCCCCAGACATCGCTCTGGCTTCATTGGCAAGGAGTGCGTAATCATATGCTCCCAGGTATTCGGGCAGACGTTTGATATGCGATACTTTTAATGTTGCTCGTCCTGTGATGGTAAGTTTGCCACTGTTTCTCCACGTTTAGTGGTAACCAAGACCACGCCATTGGCACCTCGGGTACCATACACTGCGGTGGCGGAGGCGTCTTTCAGGATACTGAACGATTCAACGTCGTCGGTATCAATATCTTCAAAATCTTCCTTCGAGACCATCAATCAGTACTAATGCTCCACTGCTGGCTCGAAAGTACTGATACCACGAATCCAGAAGTTGGAGATGTTTTTTCCCGGTTCACCCGAACTCTGCATAGTGATGACACCAGCCAACCGACCTCCGATCATATTATTGAGGGAAGTGGCGGGAGTACTGAGCTGCGCTACATCAATGGTACTGATTGCACCTACTACTGATATCTTTTTTTTGTGAAGTCATACCTGTGACCACTACTTCGTCAAAGCTTGGTGTCATCTTCTTCCAATGTAACTTTGAGTGTCATTTCATCTTTAGTCACCAGTTTCTCGATAGATTTCATTCCAATAGCCTGAATGATAATATTTGGTTGGCATCTACTTTGATACTGAATTTACCATCCATATCTGCTGAGGTTCCCACTCCCGGTGCATTCTTAACATAAATGGTAGTACCCGGTAGCGGTTCACCGGTTTTGTCTATTACGACCCCCGCCTACAGTAAACTGTTTTTTCTTATTGTCTTGACTGTAACTCGTCAGCGGTATAAGCGCCATGATCAGTACAATCAGTAGAAAATTATTTCTCATATTGTATTTTGTATAAGGTTATTCAATGGATAATTTACGAATCACTTTGTTCTGTGTGTCGGCTACATATACAATAGTTCCATCACTGTTGACTGCTACTCCAGCAAGGGAAGTGGAATTTGGCAATTTCGGACCTCCATCCTTATAACCTTCCGCTCCCCGGCAGACCGATAGGTGTGGTTACGGCTGCTCTTTCTTTCGGCATAGTAGTATCTATTACGCGGATGCAGGATTACCACTGTCAGCAATGTACATTTTCCGTCGTCGGTGAAACAAATCTGGCGCGGGTGTCTGAATTTTGGCGTTCTTCAGCAAGCCGTCTTCCCAGCCCTTCCCATTCATAACTCCTTCGTAGATTGCTTTTCCTGCGTATGATTCTCCGTTATAAGTGTCTTTATCTTCCGGGTGATCTTGGATACGTCCACTCTCCAAATCTGGTGAAAATCTGCAAGAGATACATAGAGTACGTTTTTCTTCTCCTTTAATAGGGCTGAATGCGATATAGGAGTCGCTTCCTGCTTTGCCGCCGTCGCCTGTTGCTACATTAGATATTTTCTTTAGCAAAATTTCTGCTGTACGGTTTTTAAGTTGATTCGAACAATTGCCCTTTCCACATGACCGTATAGATCATATGATCCAGCTTGTTGATTACAAAGCAATGCTTCCAGTTGTTTTCGTCTACGGTGCTGAGTTCTTCTGATTTCAAGACTGTTCTATATCGGGGAACATAGTTTAGAAGTTTTTTGCATGTCATAATATTTCATGCCGGCATCATCCGGAATGTAAACAGCTTCAGCATCTTTTTCATCAGAATAAGCCGGGTGCATTAATATATGCAGTTCCATATTTTTAATACAATGGAAGAATTGCTGGCGATGGAAATCATTGAAATGTTTCCGTTTACGCCTTCACCTTTTTCATTACGGCAGGTTGTGTTTGGTTGTTTGTCTTTTTCCACTGTCTCCTTTACGGTCTACCACAAATATATTGTCTTCACCGTCTATACAGAGATAGAAAGGAGAGGAGAAAGTACATGTGGCAAGGTCACCACCAACGGTGTTTATATTATTGTCGGTGATGCAAGTCTGCTACCGTACTAACACTGGTTTTGTGTCTTGTATAGGAATTGGTCTGGTGCTTTGCCTATGTATTCTTGACCGTCGGGCGTTCTTCTTTCTACAAGAATATTCATCTCTCTTTTGAAGGTGAGTCCTTTGGGAACAAATGCATAGATTCTGCTACCGTTACTGCTGACTAATCCCGGCAGGATGTCTGAGTCCCGTCTACATCTTCAAAATAGACTTTCATGCCAGTGGTGTCTGTACCGAAGTTGCGGCCTTCGATGATCATCGGGTGGCTATACCTCGGAATCAGGATAAAATTCTGTGATCTCAATAGGCTGGTTTGGGTTGAACCCGCTGCTTCCATTGATGTCGTCATCTGAACAGGAAGCTAACCACGCGAAAGCTGTAATGAACAGCGTCAATAAACTCTTCTTTTTCGCATTGTTTTTCTGTGATAAAAGGTTAATAATTAGATTGGTTAAAAAAAAGTGATAGGGAAACCTACTCTTGTGTGTCTACTATGTGGGTAGAACTAGAGGTAATTGGAGCAAAGTGTCGAACATTGTTTCCATATGTTGTAATCTCTTGTTAATCGTACAAATTTACTCATAATACAACACGGCTGTCAACATCTCCCCGTTCTTTTTGTTTTTTTTATTGTTTGAATGCATAAAAATAGAGTATATTTGCAGAAAAAAAGGAGGGAATTATGTTCGCAGGCTTCAATTGGCAGCAGATGGTTAGTGCGTTTATCGTACTTTTTGCAGTGATAGATATTATCGGCTCTATACCTATTATTATTAACCTGAAGGAAAAGGGGAAAGATGTGAATGCAATGAAAGCTACCGTCATCTCTTTTGCCTTATTAATCGGTTTCTTTTATGCAGGGGACATGATGCTGAGACTCTTCCATGTAGAT
>VOFH01003337.1_pt1 | contig 16424 bp, 29 predicted proteins | sample 5384091 | NCBI WGS metagenome assembly VOFH01 (sample SAMN12384727, study PRJNA508395) | human gut metagenome | isolation source: healthy gut G | host: Homo sapiens
ATTGAGCACCTGATGATTGAAGTGCCTGAAAGCTATGTTGGAGCCGTTATGGAAAAATTGGGCGGACGCAAAGCAGAGCTGATAAATATGGGTACCAGAGATACAGGAACAACCCATATGGAATTTAAAATTCCTGCCCGCGGATTGATGGGATATCGTCAAGAGTTCTTGACCGATACCAACGGTAATGGTATTATGAATCATGTATTCGATTCATACGAACCTTTTCGCGGAGAGATTCCGCAGCGTGCACAAGGCTCTTTGGTAGCGCATGAAACAGGTGAAGCAACCGCTTACGGATTGTACAATGCGCAGGACCGCGGACGTCTGTTTATCGGACCCGGTGTTGAAGTGTATGAAGGTATGATTGTAGGCGTTAGCCCAAAATCTGACGATATTACCGTTAACGTATGTAAGAAAAAACAAATGACCAATACAAGAGCTTCCGGTTCTGATGATGCGCTGAAGTTAACGCCTCACAGCAACTTAAGTCTTGAGCAATGTTTAGAATTCATCAAAGATGATGAGCTGGTAAAGTAACCCCTGAGAATATCCGTATGAGAAAACGTTTTATCGAAAGAACTTCGTATGAAAAATCTAGCAAAAAATAATCGGAGTATTGAATGAACTTTGTAATATTGGATTTGGAATGGAATGGAACGTACAGCCGGCGTTTAAAAGGCTTTATGAATGAAATCATAGAATTCGGCGCAGTCAAAGTAGATGAATGTCTGCATGTGCTGGATACTTTTTGACGCTTTGGTTCGCCCCCAAGTGGGCAAAAAATCAGCGGGAAAATCAAACGCTGACAAATATTACAAACGAAGAACTGGCCAACGGTTTGCAGTTTATGCAGGTTATGAGCCGTTTTCGTAAATGGATGGGGATGCTGTCCTTATGACGTGGGGTACGTCTGACATTTTAGCCCTCATTGAAAACAGCCGTTATTTTTGCGGCAGTGAACGTATTCCTTTCCTCAAACAATATGTTGATTTGCAAAGTTACTGCGAACAAATGCTTCATTACGACGCCACCAAACAAATGGGGTTGTCCACTTCAGCACAGCTGCTGGGAATCAATGAAGAAGATATTGCGCATCACCGTGCCATGGATGACAGTATGCTGTCTCTACGGTGTTTGCAAAACTGTATCAAAAGAAGCATTGGTTCCTTTTATTCAGGATGCAAGAACAGATGCTTTTTATGAAAAAATTACATTTAAAACCATGATTATTTGCGATTTGACCAACCCGCTGATTAAACGCTCCGACATGATGTTTTATTGCGATGCCTGCGGCCGCAGAGCATCCCGCGAAGGTGAATGGCAGCTGAAAAATAAAAGCTACCGCGCAAATTTTCGCTGCAAACATTGTGATAACCGTTTTATCGGCAGGGTACAGTTTAAGTTAAAATATGACGGCATGGTGGTCAAAAATGTATTCTTCCGCAAAGGAAGAAGAAACCAAAAGAAAAAACGGAAAAAGTAACAGAGTTGACTGCACAAGTAAAACGTTTTAAAAGTGCAGAAGGCCAAATGATATGAGAGAGAAGCGATATCGTTGTTTCATACAATTGTATCGCTTCTTTCTTGTTTTATTTGACAATAGTTTGCGCTTTCTCTCAGAAAAGGAAAATGTCTTAAAAATGAGAAATTTTCTTGTTTTTAGGGGAATGATTGTGAAAATAGATTGAATAAAGCATCGGAAAATGTTACAATTAAACAAGAATAAGGAAGGTGTAGGCAGTATGAATATCAAAAAATGGAGTGTATCTCCTTTGGACAAGGCAAGGGCAGCCAAAATTGCAGAAGAAATGCAATATCCCTCGTTTTTGGCTATGATGTTGGAGATACGCGGCTTTCATACAAAAGATGACATTGATGCATTATTTGATGTATCGAAATCATTTGCCGACCCTTTTTGATGAAAGATATGGATTGCGCAGTAGCTCGCATTCAAAGAGCAATTGAAAACTTTGAAACCATTTGTGTATATGGCGACTATGATGCAGACGGGGGTTACTTCCACTGCCATGCTGTATTCTTATTTGGAATCCTGCGGTGCCAATGTGATGTTTTTATATTCCTCTGAGAGAACAAGAAGGGTATGGTCTAAACTTAGAAGCTTTTGGACCAATTGCATGAGCAGGGAGTGCAGCTGATTGTTACGGTAGATAACGGCATTGCTTCCATTGATGAAGTGGCTTATGCTTCTCAATTGGGAATGGATGTTGTGATAACCGACCATCACCGTCCAAGAGAAATCTTGCCCAAAGCTGTGGCAGTGGTAGACCCGCATCGTGTGGACTGTACCTATCCATTTAAGGATTTATCGGGATTGTAGGAGTTGCTTTTAAACTGATTACCGCACTGGAAGGCGAAATGGCAGATATGACAACACTGTTGGAAAATTATGCTGATTTTGTTGCAGTTGGCACGATAGGTGACATTGTATCGCTGACAGGGGGAAAACCGTGCGCTTGTGCAAGCAGGTCTGCCGTTATTGTCGCACAGCGACCGTCCCGGGATTTGTGCGCTGCTGGAGCAAGCAAGTATGAGCGGCAAGGGCTTTCTTCTACCAATGTGGCGTTTACCATTGTGCCGCGCATCAATGCTACGGGTAGAATCGGTGCTTCGGACAGAGCGGTTCGTTTGCTTTTATCGGAAGATATGGAAGAGGCGCAACGCCTTGCGCAGGAAATTTGTCATGACAACGATACCAGGAAAAAGATTGAAACGGAAATTACAGAAAAAGCCTTTGCAGCTGTTGCATGATGAACCGGAGCGCATGTATGAGCGCGTGATTGTGGTAGAAGGGGAAGATTGGCACCATGGTGTCATTGGGATTGTGTCTTCCCGCATTACAGAGATGTTTGGTAAGCCAAAGCATTGTTATATCTTATACCGGGACTGAAGCAAAAGCTTCAGGAAGAAGCGTGGAAGGATTTTCTCTGTTTGACGCTATTTGTCACTGTGCTCCTTTGCTTTCAAAATACGGGGGCACCCTATGGCGGCCGGTTTGAGTATGCCAACAGAGCATATCGCAGAGTTCCGTAGACAAATCAATGAGTTTGCCGCTTCTTTGCCAACAGATATGCCTCCTCAAACCATACATCTGGACTGCAAACTGAATCCTGCCGCACTGACGGTTGATATGCCAAAACAGATTGCTTATCTGGAACCGTTTGGTACAGATAATCCATCTCCCGTATTTGGACTTTACGGCATGGAGCTGAAAGAAATTACACCCATCGGCGGAGGCAATCATCTGCGTTTGCGTCTTGAGAGAAATCATTTCACTGTTCAATGCCTGAAATTTCGCACGACATTGCAGGATTTTCCCTATCAAGTGGGCGATTTGGTGGACTTAGCGGTTACGTTGGAAGTGAATGAATACCGCAATACAGAAAATTTGTCTGTATTTATTAAAGATATGAAGTTATCACAGGTAAATGAGGAACAGATGCTTCTAGAGTACCGTATGTATGAAAAGGTAAAACGTGGTGAATGCTTAACAAGTGAAGAGTTTTTCCATATGACTCCAAACCGTGATGAGTTTGCGGCTCTTTATCGCTTTTTGAGAAGCAGCAATGGTTGGCAGCATCATATTTTGTTATTGCTGGAACATTTGCAAATTCCCAATATAACATTATCCAAGCTGCTACTGGCCCTGGATGTTTTAAAGACCAAAATTTGATTGAGAAATCAGAGGACGGAGATATTTACAGAGTTACACTAAAACCCGTTGCGGGCAAAGTGGATTTATTTTGTTCTCCCATACTGCGCCAATTAGAATCTTTGAGAAAGGACGGTTGAACAATATGGCATACCCCATTCAGACATATGACGATTTATTAAATTTAATCAAAGCCAGCGGCCGTTCTTTTTTGACTTAGAGCAAATTGAACATGCCTATCAGGTTGCGGCAGAAGCACATAAAGAACAAAAAAGAAAATCAGGCGAGCCGTACATTACGCATCCTGTTGCCGCAGCTTGTATTTTGGTGGAACTGGGCATGGATACTCCTTGCGTGGTTGCAGGTTTGCTGCATGACGTGGTAGAAGATACGGACATCACTTTAGAAGAAATTATCAAAAATGTTTGGCAAGGAAATTGCCAATTTAATCAACGGCGTTACCAAACTGGGTAAAAGTGCCTTTTTCCTCCCGTGAAGAGCAGCAGGCGGAAAATATTCGGAAAATGCTCATCGCCATGTCGGAGGATATTAGAGTTATTATTATTAAACTTGCAGACCGCTTGCATAATATGCGGACCATTGAGTATATGACCCCACAAAAACAACGTGACAAAGCGCTGGAAAACATGGAGGTATATGCTACGATTGCAGACCGTTTGGGTATTCGTGCGGTAAAAGAAGAATTGGAAGATTTATCTTTGCGCTACTTAGACCCTATGGGCTATCAAGAAATTGAACATGCTTTGGAACTGCATAAAGACGAACGCGCTGATTTTATACAAAAAATCAAAACACAGATACTGGAAAAAATGCTGCCCGTTATTCCAAAAGTTCATTTGGAAGGCAGAGTAAAAAGCATTAACGGCATTTATCATAAAATGTTTGTACAGGGTAAATCCATTGACCAAATTTATGATGTATACGCAGTCAGAGTCATTGTTGATACTGTCATTGACTGTTACAATGCTTTGGGAATTATCCATGATTTATTCCATCCCATTCCAAACCGTTTTAAAGATTATATTTCCACACCGAAACCAAACTTATATCAGTCTTTGCACACAACCGTAATCGGTTCGGAAGGAAGTCCGTTTGAGGTGCAAATTCGTACATGGGATATGCATTACACTGCGGAATACGGTATTGCCGCCCACTGGAAATATAAAGTTGGCGTTACTTCGGAAGATTCTTTGGAAGAACATTTGGCTTGGGTGCGTAAAATTCTGGATAATCAAACGGAAAGCGACGCTACGGATTTGGTACGTACCATTAAAAAACAGATTTATCGTCTGATTCGGTCTTTGTCTTTACGCCGAGAGGTGAGGTCATCAGTTTACCGGCAGGCTCTACTGTAATTGACTTTGCGTATGCCATTCACAGTGCGGTAGGCAACCGTATGATTGGTGCAAAAGTGGATAAGCGCATCGTGCCTATTGATTATAAAATTAAAACAGGCGAGATTGTGGAAGTCATTACCGCCAAAGAAGGTTCTCACGGACCGAGCCGTGACTGGTTAAAAATTGTACGTACCAGCGAAGCGAGAAATAAAATTCGCCAATGGTTCAAAAAAAGAACGCAGAGAAGAAAATATTGAAGAAGGCAAAAGAAGAGCTGGAGCGTGAACTCAAACGCAATGGTATCATTGTGCCCCAGGATGAACTTTATAACCTGATTAATCCATTTGTCAAACGTCAAAACTGTGCAAATTTGGAAGATATTTATGCTACTATCGGTTACGGTGGTATTCAATTATGGAAAATTATCCACCGTATTAAAGAAGAGTATGTAAAGCAGAAAAAGGCTGCCGAAGTGGTGCAAAAACCGGAGCCGCCTAAAACTGTGGAAGCAAAGCCGAATAAAGCGTCTAACGGAATTTTGGTAAAAGGCATGGGCGGAGATTGTTTGACCAAACTTTCCCGTTGCTGTAATCCATTGCCCGGCGATGATATCATTGGTTTTGTCACACGTGGTTTTGGCGTATCTGTTCACAAACGTTCCTGCAGCAATGTGCCCAAAGACATTGCCGGCAGTCCGGAACCGGAGCGTTGGATTGAAGTACAATGGGCAAATCAAGTAAAAGAAGAATTTAAAACTACACTTGAAATCGTGGCAAACCATATTCCGGGTGTGTTGATGAATGTAACGCAGCAGCTTTATAATTTACGTATCAGCGTCCACTCTTTAAACTCCAGAGAGTTAAAAAGACGGCACAGATGTAATTTATGCGACCATTACCATTCAAGGCTTGGAACATTTGAATGCTGTCATTTCAAAGTTGTCCAATATAGAAGGTATTATCAGCATCAAACGTTCATAGAGTATATGAGACGCTTTTCAGAAAGGAATTATCAATATGCAAATTCAAAGAGATTACCGGCGGAATGCTGCCGACAAACTGTTTCATTGTAACGGATGAGGAGACAGGTATTTCTGCAGTGATTGACCCCGGCTTTATTTCAGATGAGCTGTTTGACAGAATAAAAGAATTAAAAAAGTAGACGCAATTTTATTGACCCACGGACATTTTGACCATATCATGGGTGTAAAACGGTTCAGGATATGACAGGTGCTAAAATCTATATGCATGAATTGGAAAAGGATTTTGCAACCGACAGCCGTTTGAATTTATCTACGGTCATTGCCGAACGACAATGCGATGCATTTGTACCGGATGTATTGTATCATGACGGCGATAAGATTCAGGTTGGTAATTTGACCTTTCGCGTTTTGCATACCCCGGGCCATACCATTGGAAGCAGCTGCCTGATTGTAAAAGATACCATCTTCAGCGGTGACACCATCTTCAAAGGTTCCATTGGTCGAACTGACTTTCCAACTTCCGATCCTGCAAAAATGATGGAATCCGTACAAAAAGTAGCTGAGCTGGAAGGGAACTATGCAGTGTTTCCTGCGCATGGAGATTCCACAACATTGGATTACGAAAGAAACACAAATCCGTTTATGAAGGGCAACACAGATGATTTTGGTTATTGATGGACATTCTTATCTTTATGAAATGGAAAGTCTTTGCGATATCTTTTTCCTTATGAAAAGGTAACTGCTGTCTACGAAAACGGACATGATGACAGCTTATTGGTCTACACAGGTTACAAAGAAGAAAACGGAGCGGCTCATTTACACGTTTCTGTAAAAATGGAGGACCGCTTTGCAGAAAAACGAGGCACTTTCTCTTTGGGTGAACCCGATTTTGAACGTCAATGTGGTTTGGCAATGGCTGTGCTGTTGTATGATATTCTGGTAGAACTGACAGGATATCGTCCTAAGTGGGGTGTGTTAATCGGGGTACGTCCCATTAAACTGCTGCGAAAATTGACAGCGGAAATGGGACAGTCCAAAGCTGCGGAATACTTTTTAAACAGTTTGCATGTTTCTCAAGAGAAAACAGCGTTGAGTGTCCGCACCATGCAGCATGAACAGCCTATTTTGGCTGCTTCCAAACCCGAATCGTTCAGTTTATATATTTCCATTCCGTTTTGTCCGACTCGTTGTGCGTATTGTTCTTTGTGGCGCAGTCCACGGAAAAGACAGGTAAACTAATTCCGCAGTATGTAGATTTGCTATGCAAAGAACTGAATATACCTCAGAAGTTGCAAAAAGCATGCAATTTGAGATTGGAAACCGTATATATGGGAGGCGGAACTCCCACCACACTGAATGCACAGCAGCTGGGACAAATCATTGATACAGTAAACCAAAATTTTGATATGAATACATGCCGTGAATTTACTGTGGAAGCAGGTCGTCCGGATACGATTACGGCGGACAAATTGCAGGCAATGAAAGAACGCGGTATTACCAGAATCAGTATTAATCCTCAAACGTTAAATGATGAAGTACTGAATCTGATTGAAGAGACCATACCACACAGCAAACGCTGGATGCATTCCATTTAGCGAGAGCACATGGCTTTGACAATATCAATATGGATTTGATTGTAGGGTTGGCAGGGGACAGTGTAGAAAGTTTTCGTAATACATTGGATGGTGTTGTTGCGTTACATCCGGAAAGTATTACCGTACATACGTTGGCATTGAAACGCTCCTCCAACATCAATAAAAATGGTAAAATTCATTTTATCAATGATGGTGAAGGTGCAGGTCAAATGCTGAATTATGTGGATACGGTACTAACGAAACAAAATTATATTCCATATTATTTGTATCGCCAAAGTCGCATGGTTGGAAACCTGAAAATACAGGATGGGCAAAACCGGGGTATGAAAATTATTACAACGTTTATATTATGGATGAAAGTCATACCATTTTGGCTTGCGGTGCAGGTGCTGTTTCAAAAAATTAAACATCCGTATAAAGATGAACTGCAAAGAATATTTAATTTAAGTTTCCGTATGAATATATTGACCGTTATCAAGAAATGCTAGATAGGAAAGAAAAAGTAAAATCTATCTATAAACAATTCCTGCTTTCTGCTACTCCATCAACAAATTGATTTCAATTTTGTAAGGTATCATAAGCTGTATTTTACAACAGTAACAAAACAAATATTGACGGTTATGAAAAAATTTTTGCATTTAAAAGGTGAAACAATTGTTCATGTTATAACAACGTTAGAACAGCGGCCGAACAAACATTGAAAGAACGTCTTTTTCCATATTTAAAATTTTGGCTGTTAAGAGAACATTTTCACGTTCTATCAGTTAAAAATTGCATAGCAATTTCTTTTATGTTATAATATAGGCAGAAAAAAGGAATTAGGAATCATTTATCATAAAAGGAGACGAATATTATGGGACTATTTGAAAATATTGTGTCAAACGCAAAACAGGCTGCTAATGTTGTTGGTAAAAAAACAGGTGAATTGGTTGATACTTCTAAATTGAAATTACAAGCAGTAGACCCTAAACAGTGACATTAAAAAGAAATTATGAAGCGCTTGGCAGAGCTGTTTATGAATCACGCAAACAAGGCATTGATTCTACAGAAGAAATTGATGATATCATCATTCTAATCAATGAAAAATATGATGAATTGATGAGGTCAATGAGCAACTGTCCAAAATGAGCAACAAAACCTTCTGCACAAGATGCGGAGAACCAACCAAAAACTGCAGGTTTCTGCAGCCAGTGCGGAGAAAAATTGGTGCACGAAGTACCTCAGGATGATACTTATGTAGCACAAGGCGGTTGCAGCTGCGGATGTCATGCAGAGACTGAACCACAGCAGCAAGAGCAAGCACAACAAGAACAACCGGCACAGGAGCAAACAGAAAACAAAACGAGAATCCACAAGCATAATTGATTCTATTCATGTGAAGAGAGGAGAGTATCCTCTCTTTTTTTATTCTCTTTTCTAGGGTGACTATGGCGAAAATAGGTTGTCTTTGGCATAAGAGGGACAATGCAATCATATAACATTCATAGTATTTGAAAGAGGAATGGATGTGTTTGCATGCAGCCCCGTAATCATCAAAAAAAGAAAACGTCAAAGTTTTTTACACGGCGCTTTAATTTTAACTGTCAGCATGATTTTGGTAAAATTAATTGGCGCAATGTTTAAAATACCACTTACTTGGATTATTACAGAAGAAGGTTTGGGATATTTTAATACAGCGTATCACTTTACAGTCCTATCCATAGTTTGGCGACTGCCGGATTTCCCATTGCCATTGCAAGAATGGTTTCTGAAAATTTGGCGTGTGGAAGATATGCCGATGTACGGAGAATCCATAAATTATCCATTCCCATATTTTTAATTACCGGCGGACTTGGGCTTGCGGTTATGGTAATATCCGCACCGTTTTATGTTAGAGCCATTGGAAACGGCGGAGCATTGCCAGCCATGTTTTGCCTTGCGCCTGCTATTTTGTTCAGTTGTTTATCCTCTGTTTATCGTGGTTACTATGAAGGTATGAGTAACATGTATCCAACAGCAATTTCAGAGGTTATGGAAGCTATTTTTAAATTGTTGGTTGGACTATCGGCCGCTTATTTGGTATTCCGCCTTGGTATGGGAGAGTTTTACAGTTCAGGAAACCGTATGGGGCAGCAAGTTACTTCAGAGGCGTTTGCCAAAAGTGCATTGTTGCCTTATACGGCAGCAGCCGCGGTATTTGGTGTAACCATAGGTTCCTTTGCAAGTTTCTTTTATCTCTGGATTCGTCACAAAAGAAAAGGTGACAGCATTACATGCAGTGAATTGCAATGCTCTCCGCCATGTACTGACAGAAAGAGCATTGTGGGAAGGTTAATCAAAATGGCAATTCCCATTGGAATTGAGCGTTGGCTGTAAATGTTGCTGCATTGGTGGATACTACATTTCTTCAAACGAGAATCAACCATATTATGTCAGTCCATCCGGAACCGCTTCTTACGATGTATCAAGGTATGATACCGGATTTAGAGGTTAAAATAGCAACGGGGACCGTTTCCAACTTTTTGTTTGGCTGCTACTCGCAAGCGTTGGCATTGTTTATGTTGGTTCCTGGTATTACACAAGCATTTGGCATTAGCGCCTTACCAAGTGTTACGTCAGCATGGATGAGTGGAAGCCGCTGTGAATTGCAAAAAAGTATTTCTTCCGTACTGCGTATGACTGCATTGTTCAGTATTCCTGCCGGTTTGGGTTTAAGCGTATTATCAGGTCCTGTCAGTCAGGCGGTATTTGGTGCGAAAAGCATCTATTCCCATTACCTCGCGTACATTGGCGGTTATGGGGTTGCTGCTATTTTTGCATCTTTAAGTACGCCTATTTTCAGTATGCTGCAAGCAGTCGGGCGAGTAGATTTACCCGTAAAAGCTGCTGTGTGTTGATTAGGATTAAAAATAGGGCTAAACTATGTTCTGACCGGCATTCCTGAAATTAATATTTTGGGAGCGGGAATAGGAACTTTGGTCTGTTATGTATTTATTACGATTTCAGCATGTTATTTCCTTTGCAAAGAAACAAAAATACACTTGAAATTTCACTCTATTTTTACAAAACCGGCCATTGCTTCCATGTTCTGTTGCATAGCGGCATATTTTCCTGCTTTGCTATGTCAAAGATTATGCCGGACTCTCTTGCTACGGGAATTGCAGTGTTTATCGCGGTTTTCATTTATATTGCGTCTCTGTTATGTTTAAAAGCTTTATGCAAAGACGATGTATTAATGTTGCCAAAAGGTCAAAAACTTGTAAAAATACTTGAAAACATCACCTTATCATGTAAAATAAGCCAATGTAAACACAATCTTTTGCAAAAGGAGTCTGGACTTGATTTTCAACAAAAGAATGCTATACCATTGGCGACTTAGAGCATATTATTGCATTGCTGCGTGCTCCCGGTGGCTGCCCTGGGATATAGAACAAACACATCAAAGTGTACGTGCCAATTTAATTGAGGAAACCTATGAAGCTGTTGAAGCAATCGACACCAATAATATGGAACTTCTCAAGGAAGAATTGGGCGATGTTTTAATGCAAGTGCTGTTTCATGCACAGATGGAGGCAGAACAGGGAACGTTTACGTTTGCCGATGTGGTGGACGGCGTAGCAAAAAAATTGATTGTGCGTCATCCGCATGTATTTGGAAATGTTCAGGTGACAGATTCTTCTCAAGTTTTGTCTAATTGGGATGAAATTAAGAAAAAGACAAAATCCCAAACAACACAAACAGAGGTGCTTGAGAGTGTTTCTGTTGCATTACCTGCCCTTATGCGCAGTTATAAGGTACAGAAAAAAAGCGGCAAAAAGTTGGCGTGGATGTATCGGACGCAAATGCAGCTTTGGACCAAATAATTGCTCGTGCGCAGGAATTAAAACAGACATTGTCAAAACAGCAAGACAGTAATTTGTTGGAAACATCAAGTTGGAGATTTGTTGTTTTCGGCAGTGAATGTTGCCAGAAAATGCGAAGTAGAACCGAGTATTCCTTTGACAAATGCATGTAATCGCTTTATAATTTACTTTACTGCTGTTGAGAAATATACTCAGGAAAAACAATTATGTTGGTCAGACCTAACGCCTCAGGAGTTAAACTCTTTGGCAGCGGGTGACAACAGAACAATTCTCACAATGAGATTTATTAAAATTTCGGGGGTAAAAACAATGAATAAAACAGAACTAGTTGCTGCAGTTGCAGAGAAAGCAGAAATTTCTAAAAAGACGCAGACAGCGCAGTAAACGCTGTAATCGAGTCCATTATTGAGGCCGTTGCAAGCAAAGATAAAGTTCAAATTGTAGGTTTTGGCACATTTGAAGCCAGAGAGCGTAAAGAGAAAATTGGTAAAACCCAAGAACAGGCGAAGAAATCAAAATCGCAGCTTCTGTAGTACCTGCATTCAAAGCTGGTAAAGCTTTCAAAGATACTACAAACAAATAATTTAGAATAGCAAACTTGTAATGTAGCCTGACAAATCCGTTAAGGCTGCATTTTTTGTTTTATACCATTGGGAGAATCATATGAGATTAGATAAATATTTAAAGGTATCACGCCTGATTAAACGTCGTACCATAGCAAACGAAGCCTGCGATGCGGGAAGAGTATTAGTCAACGGAAAAACAGCGCGTGCATCTTATGATGTAAAATGCGGAGATATATTGGAACTTCAGCTTGGCATGCGTACGATAAAAGCAGAGGTCATGGCCGTAAACGAATATGCAAACAGAGATACTGCGGCAGATTTGTATCGCATCATAGAAGAAAAGTAACAGATAGATAAACAAGCAGCATCATTGTTGTACAAGATAATAGCGGAATACCGCATATTGCCCCGGCAAGTGCATACTTATTTGTATGAATTTGTTGGGGGTATTTTTATGATGACAGATGAAAGAAAAAGCAGTACAAAGACACCTCACAGTTTAATTTTAGAAAACAGAAAATTATTAACTGCTACAGGTGTTTCCAACGTAGACAGCTTTGACGAAGACACCATCATTGCATATACAGACTTAGGAGAAATCGTAATCAAAGGCAAAGGACTGCATATCAGTAAACTGAATTTAGAAACAGGAGAGATGAATCTGGATGGAGAAATTAATTCCGTATCATATTCTGAAAATCAATCTGCAAGTACAGGATTCTTCTCGAAACTCTTCAAATAGGGGTGAACTGTTGTGGAAGTAACTCTGTCTTCGCAACTGTTAAGTCTTGGTATCTCTGCATTGGTTGGTTTGGCGTTGGCAGTTGTTTACGATGTTTTCCGCGTAACCCGTATTTTATTTCGTACAGGCAAAATTGCTATGTATGTGCAGGATATTTTATATGGTATCGCTGCTGCGTTCATTACTTTTTTGCTGGCGCTGGCAGTGAACAGCGGTGAAATTCGCTTTTATATCATTGGCGGTGAACTGATTGGCATGGCGGTTTACTTTCTTACTTTAGGAAGAATTACTGTGCGTATTGCAAAATGGATTCATCGTATTTGCGTGAAAATTGCGTTATGGTTCAAACGTCATATCAGCGAACCGATTAAAGGGTTTTATGAAAAAGAAAAACTGCCATTGCGCAAAAGAATGCCGAAAATAAAAAAGAAAGAAAAATTCAGAACGAAATATTGAAAATCCCTTGAAACCTGCACCAGACATAGTGTATAATCGAATTAAAAGTTTTTTATCGGTTCTGGTAAAGAGCTCAAAGGGGGTATCCCGGAAGATGACACAAAATTATGAGGCAGAAATAGATTCTAAATCAAAAGAACAAAACGAAAACGTACCAAAAAATCAAAAGCGCAACATTTTTTTAACAGTTGCTGTGTCTGTTTTTGCCGTATATGTTGTTGCGGGTGTTTATTAGTCAGCAGATTCAAATCAGTGGCAAAAAAAGAAGAATTGGCTTCTATGACACAAGAGCTGCAAGTACAAAACATGAAAAACAACGAGATAAAAAATCTTTGATGCAAATATAAATGACAACAGTGAATATATTGAACGCTTAGCCAGAACGGGTCTGGACTTTGTAAAACCCGGAGAACGAGTATTTGTAAATGTAGCAGGTAATTAACCTGTTTAAGGAGGAAACCAGTACTAATATGCAGCTTGAAGTAGGAGCGATTCTTGAAGGAAAATTACAGGTATTACAAAATTTGGCGCTTTTGTGGAACTTGGTGAAGGTAAAACAGGTATGGTACATATTTCAGAAGTAGCGCCAACTTTTGTAAAAGAAATTACAGACTTTGTCAGTGAAGGGCAAACGGTAAAAGTAAAGGTACTCAGTGTAGGAGAAGACGGAAAGATTAGTCTTCCATGAAAAAGGCAATGGAAACTGTGCCGGCTTCCGGTCAAAATACGCAGCGTACACGTTCCGGCAGAAAAGGTCCCGATCATTTTGAATGGTCCAATAAAAAATGAAGCAACCAGTTTTGAGGATATGCTGAATAAATTTAAACAAAGCAGTGATGAAAAAAAATGTCTGCTTTAAAAAAGGTTTGGAGTCTAAACGCGGAGGTTTTTCCCGTCATGGCTCAGGTCAATCCAGATAACAAAGTGGAGTGTTCGCACTCCACTTTTTTTTGTATCCAAGGCAAATGATGAGAAAGGTATTTATAATATGATATTACAGCACGGCACCATACACACTATGGCAGGCGAAACCATAGAACAGGGATATATTGTAATTCAAAACGGAGTCATTGAGCAAGTGGGCACAGGAGACCTTTTGCATGTGGAAGATGAAGATATCATTGATTTAAAGGGAGCGCACGTCTATCCTGGATTTATTGATGCATACACATCTGGGCATTTTGAAGATGGTTTGAATTTTGAGGGCGACGACTGCAACGAAGATACTGAACCGATTACACCTCATCTGCGTGCCATTGATGCCATTAATCCAATGGAAAATTGCTTTAGAGAGGCGTTGGAAGGCGGCGTTACTACTGTTGTAACAGGCCCGGGTTCCGCCAATCCCATTTCCGGTCAGCTGGCAGCTATCAAAACGTATGGAAACTGTATCGACCGCATGATTGTCAAAGCGCCGCTTGCCATTAAAATGGCTTTGGGTGAAAATCCGAAAAGTGTTTATCATGATAAGAGCCAAACACCCGTTACCAGAATGGCAACGGCAGCTTTGATTCGTGAGCAGTTGCATAAAGCAAAACATTATTTGGAAGACAAAAACGTGCTTTGGAAGATGAGGATTCCACGCCTCCTGAGAGTATGACTTAAAATGCGAAGCATTAATTCCTGCTTTGGAAAAAGAAATTCAGGTACATTTTCACGCACATAGGGCAGATGATATTTTTACAGCGATTCGTCTTGCAAAGGAATTTGGTTTGGATTATGTCATCGTACATGGTACAGAGGGTCATTTGATTGCGGACGAGCTAAAAGAAGAACAAGTCAGGATTTTATCAGGTCCGTTTTTGTCCGACCGCTCCAAACAGGGGTCGTCATTTGTAATCCGCCGTATGGAGAACGCTTGCTGGATATCAAACAGGCAGAAGACTTATATCAAATTATGGGACAGGTATTTCAGCCAAAACATGGATGGAGCTATTCCATTATTACTCCTGATGAGATGTTTGAGCAATGTTATGGAAGGAAAGCGGATAAAAGAAGAAAATTATATAATGGTATGATTAAGTGCCAATTATATATGTATTTTAAATAAGGAAAATATCAGTTGTATTATGAAAGAGATGTTCTACCTTTTTCAAATGAACGGTATTGTTTGTGCACTTTTTGTTTGATGGATTGTGTATGTATCCGTTGTTTTGTGATATAAAGCGGGTTAGAAAAGAAGTAACCGTAATGATAAAACAGTAGAAACTTATGTGTAATTTTTTGGTCTTTCTACATGATATTTTCAAAAATTTGAACAAATTATGTTTAGGATTGTAAGTTTGTATAAAACGTGCTACAATATAGTTGAATCTTAAAACAGAATAGAGGTCTTAATGTTATGTTGGAAGAAATTTTACAGTATAACAAGGAGTTTGTGGAAAGCAAAAGCTTATGAAAAATATGCCGCCAGCAAGTACCCAAACAAAAAACTTGCAATTTTGTCTTGCATGGATACTAGATTAACCGAACTGCTTCCTGCAGCTTTGGGATTGAAAAACAGTGATGCTAAAATCATCAAAAACGCAGGTGGAATTATCGCTGACCCGTTTGGCAGCGTTATGCGCAGATCTGTTAATTGCGGTCCATACTTTGGGTGTAGAATATATTTTGGTGATTGGACATACCGACTGTGGTGTGCAAAGGGTTGGATAGTCAAGCAGTTATGCAAAAGATGCGTGACAACGGTATTTCAGAAGAATCTATCGAAATGATGAAATATTGCAGACCGGATTTTTGACAAATGGCTGTGTGGTTTTCATAAAGTAGAAAATTCCGTAGAAAATTCCGTAAATTTAATCCGTAAACATCCTTTGATTCGGATAAAGTACAAGTGTCCGGTTATGTGATTGACGCCACTACAGGACAGTTAAATCCTGTAATTTAATGGAAAAAATAAAAAGCAGTGTAGCATTAGTTACGCTGCTTTTTTTAGTTGAGACAAAAATGTGAAAATATTAAGCGAAGAGCGAAAAATTGCCGTCTTGGAGTATAATATACTTTACATTAAATTCACATAAAAAGTTCGGTGGGGAGAGATTTTTTATGTCCGGCAATGCAAATCAAAAACAAAAATATTATACCTTATGAAAATATTGATGGAGGAGACCGATGAATTACATCCTCTTACCATTAAAAAGAATTGGTTACAAAATTGGACCAATATAATATTCAAGCCGAACAAAAAAAGCCTTTATAATGATATTGAAA
>VOFH01000139.1_pt1 | contig 16415 bp, 16 predicted proteins | sample 5384091 | NCBI WGS metagenome assembly VOFH01 (sample SAMN12384727, study PRJNA508395) | human gut metagenome | isolation source: healthy gut G | host: Homo sapiens
CTGGTACAGTATCAACAGTAGAAAAAGGTGTCTATACTTTTGAAAATGAAGCATTAGAGGAACTTGTCATGAGTTCTTCAAGTGCGCCATTGTTGCCGGGATGCTATCCCGTTTGCCGAACGCCCCTGTTCCCTTCAGGACAGGCAAACCGGCAAGCCTGTCAGTCCGGTAGCTTCATGATGCATGGCACGCGCAAAGCTTAGCGTGCGCACGTTCACCACTCATCGACGCTCCGCTGCCGGGCCGTGGTCCTCCCGGCGGGAACGCTCGCTATTTAAGCAGCGAGAAGAACAGTTTCGTTGTTGTTCTTTAATTTATAAGATGCCCGTTTTATGGCGGTCAGGCGCCGCCGCCCGCTATTCCTGCCTCCACACCCCCGTCGAAACCGGTACATCCCCAGGATGTCGGGTGCGCCGGCTGCCCGCGCCGCTCTCGCGGCGCAGGCAGGAACGCATTCTGAATCTTCAGACGAAACTGCCGATGTGTTTGTTCCCTCAGCAGGTCTCCGGCTCGGCATATTCCTCGCCGAAGGTCTCGACCGTGACGGTCTTCATCTTCTGCTCGTGGGTGGGCTTGTCGTTGAACATACTGCGCGGAGTGCGCGCGATGGCATCGACGACGTCCATGCCTTCGGTCACCTTGCCGAACGCGGCGTACTGCTTGTCGAGGTGCGGAGCGTCCATGTGCATGATGAAAAACTGGCTGCCGGCGGAGTTCGGATCCATGGCGCGGGCCATGGACAGCACGCCGCGGGTGTGCTTGAGGTCGTTTTTGAAGCCGTTGCTCGTGAACTCACCCTCGATGCTGTAGCCCGGGCCGCCCATGCCGGTGCCGGACGGGTCGCCGCCCTGGATCATGAAGCCGGGGATGACGCGGTGGAAGGTCAGGCCGTCATAAAAGCCCTTTTTGACCAGACTGACAAAGTTACGCACGGTGTTCGGCGCGATCTCGGGGTACAGCTCGGCGCGGATGATGCCATCAATAGCTCATCCGGACGCAGGTCATACAGCCGCATGATCTCCTGCAGGGCGTAGGGCGATGGCTTGCGGCGGTCCTCGCCGAGGTCCCAGTCGAAAATCTGATCCGGCTCCAGATCGAAGTGCAGCCGGTAATCGCGCAGGATGTTTTCACGCGCGGAGTGCGACGAGACGCACAGCAGGCCGCCCTCCTGCTTCCAGCGCATCAGGATGGGGCGCAGGCCGTCATAGGGGGGCGGGATATGTGTGGCGACATAGCTTCGCCACATGTCGTACTGCACGTCGATCTCCTCGGGCGTCAGGCCGATATAGTCGCTGCAAAGGGCGGAAAAGCCGGGGGAGAAGCACCAGCGGGTGAATTCCTCCCGCGTGATGGTCCTGCCGGGGCGAAGCACCTTCAGGGCTTCGAGAAAGCTGGGATAATTAACGGTCTCCTCGCTGCGCACGACGGTATCGTCGTGATCGAGCACGAGACAGCGATAGTTCAGCATAGGTTCCTCCAGGAAGGATTTCGATATAAATGGGAAAGACCGAGAGCCGGTGTGCGGCGGTGAGCGCCCGGTAGGGGAACATTCAATGGCAGAAGGGCACCCGTTGCATTATCCTGACGTGTCATTGCGAGGAGCGAAGCGACGCAGCGATCTCACAGGGCGAGGTTGGATAGCAGGCAGCCTTTGGCGAAAACGTGACCGGGACATCCGCGTATTCTTTTCCATCGTTATTTTAGCAGAGTTTCCCACAAAATGCAAATCCTTCCCCATGGATTTCTGCCTTGATTTACGAACAAATGTTTGATATAATGAGAGCAGAAATCAGCGGAGGTGAGCACATGGAGGATATCGTGAACCGGCAGATCGAGATGATCTCCGTCTGTGCGGCGGACGGCGCGCTGACGCCGATCCGCTTCCGCATGGAGGACGGCGAGCATATGCTGCGCACCGTCCCGATCCGGCAGGTCGTCTGCTCCCGGCCCATCTCCTATGCCGGGGTGGAGGCAATCCAGTACCTCTGCAAGACGCAGCTGGGGCAGCAGGAGGCGCTTCTGGAGCTGCGCTATACTGTGCGGACGCATCGCTGGACGCTTTTCCGGGTGGTGTACGGATGTCCCGGGTGATCTTTCATGTGGATGTGAACAGCGCGTTCCTGTCGTGGTCGGCGGCCTACCGCGTGCGGGTGCTGGGCGAACAGGAGGACCTGCGCGACATTCCCTCCGCCGTGGCCGGAGAGCGTGCAGAACGGCACGGCATCATTCTGGCCAAGAGCATTCCAGCGAAAAAGTGCGGCGTGAAAACAGGCGAGCAGATCTTTCTGGCGCAGCAAAAATGTCCGGGGCTGAAGCTCGTGCCGCCGGACTATGCACTGTATGTAGAGGCCTCACGGTGCTTTATTGCCCTGCTGCGGGAATTCGCGCCGGTCGTGGAGCAGTATTCCATCGATGAAGCGTGGGCCGACCTGAGCGGCACGGAGGGACTATATGGCTCGCCGGTCGCGGCGGCGGAGCTGCTGCGCACACGCATCCGCGAGGAGCTGGGCTTTACGGTGAATATCGGCATCTCGTCCAATAAGCTGCTGGCCAAAATGGCAGGGGAGTTTGAAAAGCCGGACAAGGTCCACACGCTGTTCCCGGAGGAGGTGCCGCAGAAGCTCTGGCCGCTGCCGGTGCGGGAGCTGTTTATGCTCGGGCCTGCCACGGAGCGTCGGCTCAACCGCATCGGCATCCACACGATCGGCGAGCTGGCGCAGGCAGACCCGGAGCTGGTGCTGCACTATCTGAACAAGCCGGGGCTGGCACTGTGGCACTCGGCAAACGGCAGGTGCAGCGAGGAGCTGCTGCCGCAGCCGGAGGCAAACAAGGGCTACGGTAATTCCACAACGCTTCCCGTCGATGTCAGGACGGAGGCGGATGCGCAGCGCGTACTGCTGTCGCTCTGCGAGACGGTCACCATGCGCCTGCGGCGTGACGGCAAGGCGGCGCGGTGCATTTCCGTGAGCCTGCGGAGCGCGGATTTCGTCACGTTTTCTCACCAGACGATGCTGCGGGAGGCCGTGCACGGGACGGAGGAGCTGTTCCGCTGCGCCTGCCGGGTCTTTGCCGAGGCGTGGGACGGGCAGACGCCGCTGCGCCAGCTCGGCGTGCAGGCCACAAGGCTGGAGGAGCCGCAGCCGCGCCAGCTTGACCTGTTTGCCGTGGGCGGCGCGCAGCAGTATGCCCGCAAGGCGATCCTGGATGGGACCGTGGATGCCCTGCGCGAAAAATACGGCGAGGGCGTCATCCGGCGGGCGCGCTTTACCGGCGCGAACACCGTGCTGGCAGGCGGGCTGTCCAAGGAGCGGCGGACTGGCATCACAAAACCGCTGGATGCGGAGTAAAAGACATGAAACGGATGCAGATACGCCACAGCATTGTCAAGGATAAGGCAGGTTACCGGAGAACCTGCGCGGCCCCCAATTTTGGAGGAAAGAAATGCAATGACGTAATGCCGCCCGATGTACCCGCGCACCGTGGCTTATTCGCACTCTATGATCGGAGGAATAAAGCGCTCAATTGCACGGCGCAGCTTGGGGTGGCGAATGACGAAATGAATGCACGGCGCTTTATTCTTTGATACCATTGCCCATTTTCCTTCGTGAATCAGAATATTGAGATTGCTGAACGGCTGAAAATGCACCAATTCCAGGGAATAGTTCGGCTGGCACTTTTCAAAATTTTCCGTCAGACGGAGATGTTCCAGATATTCCTTGTAGCTATAGAGAAAATCGTGCTCCGGAAACAGGCCGGAAACCGGAAGAGAGACGGAGGTCTCCTCAAATTCAGCTTGTGTCAGCAGTGGAAGTTCATCCCTGACATGATTGTCCTGCAGCACGCGGAGGAAGAGGATGCGCTGCTGTTCTGCAAAAGAAAGAATTTTCCGCTGCTCCGCCTCCGGTATGTGGCGAACTGTCAGAAATGCCGTCAGAAATTCGGGAGTTGCCGTATAGATAGGCGGTGCAGACAGAAGATTTCGACGGTTCCCGGCGGTTTCGCTGTCTGCCGCCAGAAAGGCATTCAGTTCATTTTGCGACATCTCTCGATAAATGTCCATCAGGGGCTTCGCTTTCTGCAGCAGATCATCTGCACGCTTCCGGTAATAGGCCAGATCACGCTTTCCCCTTGAAAGGCGATACATTCCGTCTTCATGGCAGCCTGCAATACACTCGCCCGAAAGCGCGGCGGAGCCGGAAACCTTCAGAAAGTGGCAAAAAACAGTGTTCGGTGCGCTCTGAAGATAGTAAGGAGAGATCTGCCCGGTCATATAGAGCGGGATGTGGCTTTCCAATCCCAGCATCATCTCCTGAAACGGACGGTTGAGGCTGTGAATGATGTTCAGATGCAGGCCCTTTTTCAGCAGGAGGGCCAGTCCGAGCATATATTTCTTGGAAAAATCCAGATCAGCTGCCATATCCTCCATCGGCATATCGCTGTAGAGGAATACAGGCTCAGTCGATTTGGAAAGGACGGTCGCCTTGAAAAAATCCAATTCTCCCTTTTTCATCTCCTCCAGGCCATGATAGGTTCTGGCAGTCTGGAGGAGAAACGGCACGTTGGGAACACATAGCTCGTCGAAGTGAATCGCCCGGATGTACTCATTCAGATCAAAGCTGTTCATTGCGTTCAGGAAGGTGGAAACAGAGGAGCTCTCCGTGTCTTCTGCCGCAGCGCTGCCCATAAGCCAGTCTGCGACGGCACGAAAATATTCAGCCTCGCCGGAGAGAGAGCCGAACGGAACGCCGAGCATATGCGCTACGGCTGAACGACCGCTTTCCCCATCAAACCGGCGGACAACAAACCTTGCAACATCGGCAGCAAAGCGCTTGGGATCGGCAGGCGCCCGCTGCCCGCTGCGAATGCGGGAAAGAAAGGAAGGGTCATAGGAAATAGCCTTCGCCAGCTCCGCCGAAGAAATATGCAGAGCGGTCAGAAGCCGGTTGATTTTTGTACGCAGTATCTCCGGGTCGGACCGCTGCAGATCCATGCAGTCTGTGCACTGCGCATAGAGCGAGTCCGGCGAAAGCTGCTTTCCCTTACATGCGGCGATGGAGCAAAGACCCTGAAGCAGGAGCTTAAGACCCTCCTGATCGGGAGTGCGTTCCCCGGAGCGAAAGCGGCTCAGCGTTGCGGCAGACAGACCGCATGCCTCAGACAGCTCCTTTGCGGTACAGTCTGCCAGCTCCATCCATTCGTTGAGTCTCTCGGAAAATCTCATAGAGAATACCTTCCTTTCACGCATTTCGTCCGTCCGTAGCTTTTGACTGGGCAGGTTTTGACCGTTTGACAACGTTATCATAGTACATGGGTTTCCGAAATGTCAATGACAAAAATGAAAGACTTTTCAAAAACGGTGACGACTATGATATAGTAAAAAAGAATCAGACCATCGAACTATCGAAGAACCTAACCGAGCCAAAATTCCGGCAGGACCTTTTCGACCGGTTGCTTTCGGATTACCGGTCAGGAACGAAAATCATGCAGAAAGGATCTGTAGAATCATGAAACGGATTATTTTGTCCCTGCTGCTCACCCTGTCCCTGACGCTTTCCCTGCTTCCGGCGGTGAATGCGGCGGGCATCCCCGGCGAGGAAAAGTTGCCCGGCGAGGCGGGCTACGGCTTTACCTACGCATTCGTCTCACCAACGACCATTGAGATCACCGCCTATTACGGCTACGAGGCGGAGGTCACCGTCCCCTCGACCATCGACGGCTATACCGTCGTGGGCATCCAAAGCTTCCACAACGAGGAGGGCTACAGCAACCCCAATATCTTTGTCCGCAAGGTTGTCCTGCCCGAAACGGTGACGTACATCGCAGACGGTGCATTCTACGATGGCGACGACTGGTCAGCGAAGACCCACTTTGAGCTGCGCGAGATCGTCCTGCCGCAGAGCCTGAAAACCATCGGCAAAAATGCGTTTTACCACAACTACTACCTGCAAAAGATCGACATTCCCGCCGGCGTGACGGAGATTGGCGGAGGCGCGTTTGCCTCCTGCTCGAATCTCAACGAGATCACCATCCGCGGCGAGAACACCCTCCTGCATGGCGGCGCGTTCGGCGAGAAGAGCGGCTACAGCGTCGGCGCCTTTGCCGGAAAGCTCAGAGAGCTGCACCAGCAGTGGCTGTATGACGACAGCGCCTCGGACTTCTTCATCTGGCAGGGGCAGCTCTTGGACTACAGGGGCACGAGCAAGATGCCCGTCATCCCTGACACCGTGAAGGTCATCGGCGCGTCGGCGTTCTGGCGGTCGGACATCACCGGCGTGACCATTCCGTCGAGCGTCAAGCGGATCGGCGCGTCGGCGTTCTATGAGTGCGCCTCCCTGACCTCCGTGGAGATCCCCGGCAGCGTTGAGCGCATTGACAACAACGCCTTCTGCGACTGCACCGGCATGACCTCCGTCAAGCTGAACAAGGGGCTGAAGGTCATCGGCGAGGGCGGCTTCAACGACTGTGATGGGCTGACGCGCCTCGTCCTGCCCGAGGGGCTGACTACGCTGGAGGAGCGGGCGTTTTACGACTGCGAGAATATCGAGCGCTTCACCTTCCCCAAGTCGCTGACCGATATGGAAGACTCCAGCATCTACACCTCGAAGTGGTATGAGGGGCTTGCCGACGGCACGGAGCTGTACTGCGGCAGCGTGTTCCTCGGCTGCAAGGGGCAAAAATATCCCTCCAAGCTGACCGTCCGTCCCGGCACAAAAATGGTGCGCATCGAGCAGGACGATCTGGACGGCGTGAACGAGCTGATCCTGCCCGACGGGCTGGAATCGCTCAGTATCACGGAAGGCGGCGGCAGCATCACCAAGCTTACCGTTCCGGAGAGCGTCCATTACATCAATCTCCGCAAATTTGCCCATCTGACCGACCTCAAGCTGCCGACGACGGCGGTTCTGGAGGAGAGCTGCTTTTCCGGCTGTTACCAGATCAAGAATCTGACCATCCCGAAGGGCAATACGACGCTGAAGGGCCTTAGCGTCGGCAGGACGGCGCACGTGGTTCTGCCCGACGACGTGCTCGAGGTGCGCGGCCCGATCTCCAACGGCGACCCCTACAACAACAAGGACCGCAACTCCAACCTCAAGTCGATCGACCTGAAGAACGTCCGCATTCTGACGGGCGGCGCGCTCAGCGACTGCGTTGCGCTCGAAAGCGTGACGCTGCCGGATTCACTCATCACGCTTGGCGACGGTGTATTCAGCGGCTGTGCGCAGCTGCGCTCGATTAAGGGCGGCAAAACGTCCGTCAGATCGGCGACGGCTGCTTCTCCGGCTGCGCCGCGCTGACCGACTTCGGCGAGCTGGAAAAGAACGTGACCCACGTCGGTTCTTGGGCCTTCCAGAACTGCGGCTGGTTCCACGATCAGCCAAACGGCGTGGTTTATTTCGGCAAGGCCGCCTATGCCTACAAGGGCTCGATGGCGGAGGGCACCGTCCTGAGCCTCAAGGACGGCACGGTTTCCGTCACCTATGAGTTCCTCGCGGGTCAGACAGAGCTGAACCCCACCTTCGACCAGCCGAATCTCGCGGGGCTGATCCTCCCGCAGAGCTGCAAATATGTGGATGACTACGCCTTCGCCGGTGCGAAGAATATGAAGTTCATCGACCTCGGCGGCGTGCAGTACATCGGCAGGGAGGCATTCAACAACAGCGCCTGCGAGAGCATCGTCCTGCCGGATTCCGTGCGCTTTGTCGGCAGCAACGCCTTCTCCGCGCCGAGCATCAAGGCAATCCATCTGAATGACGGCCTGCGCGTGCTGGACGAGGGCGCGTTCTTCACCTATGGCAAGGGCAAGGGCGTTACCATCCCTGCCAGCGTCGCCTACATTGGCCATCAGGCGTTCGGATATTGCCCGGTCGACCCGGACAACGAGTTCGCGGGGCTGACCAAGATTGACGGCTTCGTCATCCGCGGCGCGGCGGGGACGGCTGCGCAGACCTACGCCGTGGACAATGAATTCACCTTCGAAACGGGCGCCTGCACCGCCCATCAGCCCGTGACGGAAACGGTCGCGCCGACCTGCCGCACCGGCGGCTTTACGCGCACGGTCTGCGCCGTCTGCGGCGCCGTGACCGCGTCGGCAAATACCGCACCCATCGCGCATAAGCCCGTCGCCAACGACCCGATCGAGGCCACCTGCACCCGTCCGGGCTATACCGGCGGCACGCACTGCGCCTTCTGCGGCCTGACCCTGACCCAGCCGACGCAGACCCCCGCGCTGGGGCACGACGAGGTCGTTGCCACGGAGGAATACGAGTATTCTGCGTATTACGGCATGATCCGCCACTACTGCCGCCGCTGCGAGCTGAAGTGGTATGAGACCGACGGCGGCAGCGGGCACGTCCACGACTATACCTACCGCACCGACACCGTCTATCCGACCTGCATCAACGCGGGCTACACCGAGCACTTCTGCGCCTGCGGCGAGAGCTACCGTGATGGCTATATTCCTGCGCTGGGGCACGATTATGTCAATGGTGTCTGCTCACGCTGCGGGAACACCGAGGGCAGCTGTGACGGCGGCGCAAGCTGTCCCTCCAAGCCTTATCACGACGTGGACACCGGACGCTGGTACCACGAGGGCATCGACTATGCCATTGCGCACGGCCTGATGAACGGCGTCGGCAACGGCATGTTTGAGCCGGAGAGCAGCATGACGCGCGCCATGCTCGTCACGGTGCTCTGGCGCTACGCCGGAAGCCCGGCCGGATGGGAGAATCCCTTCACAGACGTGCCAAACGGAAGCTGGTTCACGCAGGCCGTGGCTTGGGCAGCCGAAAACGGCATCGTGAACGGCATCGGCAACCATAAATTTGAGCCGGACAGCAATATCACCCGGGAACAGATGGCGGCGATTCTGTTCCGCTATGCAGCGATGTCCGGATTTGATACCTCAGCGCGTGGAAATCTGGATCAGTATCCCGATCGGGGCGATGTCAGCGGCTATGCCGTGGAGCCTCTCTCCTGGGCAGTTGCCGAGGGTCTGATAAAGGGGACCGACAATGGGAATGGCATTCTCCTCGATCCGCAGGGCAATGCCACCCGCGCTCAGGTCGCAACGATCATCATGCGGTTTATTCGTACCGCAGCAGGCAAGTAAAAAGACTGCCATGAATCACGAGGCCAAAAACATCGACCTAAAGTCTTGCAGAAAAAGCGTAAAAGAAACGGTCCGAGCGTCCTTTCCTGTGCAATTCTTACCAGATAGAACGAAGCAGGTCCTCCCGATATGGGAAGGACCTGCTTCAGCTTGCTTCTAAAAGTCCCTTCAGGATTTTTCGCCAAGCGATATACCTATATTATATTTACAGGGAAAAATCCAGCTCGTCATATTCGGAAAAATCCTTTGGCTTGCGGCGCTTCGGCACGCGTTTGAGCGGATCGTATTTGAACTTCCGGCAGTGGTGGCAGGCAGCGACAAAGCCGCGCTTGGCGCAGAGATACGTTTCGTCGTCGAGCTTCCCGGCGTAGACACAGTAGGAGCAGAATCGGTCGATCTTTTTTCGGAACAGCATGCGGGCCACCTCCTTTTTTGCTATTATACCGCAGCGTGGCGCAAATTTCCAGCCCGAATTTTTCGCAGAAGGGGAGCCAGCAGTGCGCAAGCGGTCAACGCTCCGGCAGACAGCAGCGCGGCAGGAGACGGCGCAAAGCAGGCGAGGGCCAGCACGGCCGAGAGCAGGCCATGCAGCAGCTTTGCGGAAAAGTAACCGTGCGGACGAAGCCCCGCCGTCTGCCAGAGGCTCATGGCCTGAAAATGGACGCAAAGCCCGCCCCAGCCCATCAGAAGGGCGCAGGCGGCCTCTGCGCCGGGGCCGGAGAGCAGCAGAATGCCGCTGGAAAGCTCGAGCGCGCCGCAGGCCAGCGCCTCGGCCAGCCGGTTCGGCAGCAGGGCCGTCAGCCCGGCGGCGCGCAGCACGGCGAGCATCGACGAGAAAAAGACGATGAGCCCGCTGACCTGCAGCAGGGCGGTACAGCTTCCCTGCACGGCTTTCGGCAGCAGGGAAGAAAGAACGGGCTTCTCCCGGCGCGCAGTCCGCAGGGCAGCCGGGGGAGCGGAGCCGGGCAGGAGAAGGCCCGTCAGCAGGGCGGAAAGCGCATGCAGGCCGTAGAGGATCAGCCCGCGGCGCACGTCTCCGAGCACGGCAGCTCCGATGAGACCGGCAAAAAAAGCCCGGTCCCGAATTATTGCAGAAGCACAGGGCGCGCTCGGCCTCTGCCTTTGAAAGTGCACCGGCGCGGTACAGCTCCGTCACGGCGGCCGCCCCGGCGGGATAGCCGCCGAGCAGGCCGGTCAGCAGGGCGGGCAGGCAGGCGGCGCGGACGCCGAACAGAGCGTGGAACAGCCGGTCCGCCCGCCGCCCCGGCGTGGGCAGCGGAAGGGCAGTCAGCATGCGGGAGACGACGAAAAACGGCAGCAGCGCGGGAATGACGCGCGTTCCGCAGGCGCGAAGGCCCTGCAGCGCGCCGGACGCGGCGGCCTGCGGCGCGAGCAGAAGCCCGGCGGCCGCCAGAAGCAGCACAAGCAGCACAGAAGATCACCTCACCGGAATATATTGCCGGAGCCGGAAAGGAATGCGGAAAGCGAGCATAGAATGTCTCCGGGTGATCGAATGAAACGGGGAAAAAATCTGGCGCAGCGCCTGACGCTGCCGCAGGAGGTCGTGTCGCAGGGGCCGCTGGCCGAGCTGCACGGCAATACAAGCGTCTGCATCGAAAATCACGGGGGCATTCTGGAATACACGGACGCCCGCGTCTGTATCGCGGTGCAGCGCGGTACGCTGACCGTCAGCGGCTGCGGGCTGCGCATCCTGCGCATGACGCAGCGGCGCGTGGAGATCGGCGGGACGATCCGCTGCGTAGAGGTATCCTGAGATGAGCCGGCTGATCCGCTATCTGCGCGGGAGCGTTCGCTTCCGCCTGACCGGCGCCGCGCCGGAGCAGTGTCTGAACGCCCTTGCGGCTGCGCGGCTGGAATTCTGGGACATTGAGCGCGAGGATGCGCTGCACCTGTCGCTCTGTGTTCCTGCGCGTGAGGCAGAGCGCCTGCAGAGATTGGCGCTGCGCTGCCTGTGCACGGCGGAGGTGACGGAGCGCTCCGGCCTGCGGGCGCAGTTCGGCGGTCTTCTGCGGCGGCCCGTCCTGCTGCTGGGGCTGCTGGCGGCGGCCGCGGCAACGTTCGTGCTGCAGGAATTCGTCTGGACGATCGAGGTCGAGGGAAATGACAGGCTCCCGGCCGGGCAGATCGTGCAGGCGCTCGAGGAGCTCGGCATCGCGCCGGGAACATGGGGCCCGTCCATCGATTCGCCCGAGACACGCAACCGGATGCTGCTGCGCATGCCGGAGCTGGCATGGCTCGCCGTGAACCGCTCCGGCGGGCGGGTGCAGGTGCTCGTGACGGAGCGGCAGCAGCCGCCGGACACGCGCGCTCCCTACGCCGTGGCCAATGTGGTGGCCGCGCGGGACGGCGTGCTCACGGAGGTCTCCGTAACGGAGGGCATGCGGCTGTGCGCCGTCGGCGATACCGTCCGGCAGGGGCAACTGCTCGTCTCCGGATATGAGGACTACGGCCTGTTCATCCGCCCGGTGTGCGCCTCGGCCGAGATTTATGCCAGGACGTGGCATACGGGGACCGTCGTCACGCCCGCGGAGCGGCTGGAAAAGCGCTATACCGGCCGGGAGTGGAAGCAGGTCACGCTCATCGTCGGGAAAAAAAGAATAAAATTATGGGGAAACAGTAGCATTTCCCAGCAGGATTGTGATAAAATGATCGTGGAAAAGGCTGTCCGGACCTCCGGCTATGCGTATCCGCTGCGGCTGGAGACGGCGATCCTGCGGGAATATGTGCTGGAGCCTGTCCCCGCGCCGCAGGCACAGACGGAAAAGCTGCTGCAGGAGGCGTGGCGGCGCGCCGTGCAGGCGCAGATGCTCGCGGGCAGGATCGATGCCACACAGGAGAGCCTGCTGATGCAGGGCGGCCTGTGCATCCTGCAGGCGCAGAGCGACTGCACGGAGCTGATTTCCCGCACGCTGCCGCTGGAGGCGGCGGACTGACAAAGGAGAATCCCCATGAGCGAACGAATCATCAATGCCGAACGCATCGAGCAGATCATCAATGTGTTCGGCTCGTTTGACGAAAACATCAAGCGCATCGAGCAGACCTACGGTGTGAAGATCACGAACCGCGGCACGGAGCTGAAGATCTCGGGCGAAGACGAGGCGGCGGACCGCGCAGGCCGCGCCATCGAGGGCCTGCTCCTGCTGGCGGCGAAGGGCGAGACGATCGACGAGCAGAAGGTGCGCTATCTGATCGACCTTGTTTCCAGCGGGAACGAGGACAAGATCGGCGAAATGGCGAAGGACGTCGTCTGCATCACGGCAAAGGGCCGGCCCGTCAAGGCCAAGACGCTCGGCCAGCAGCGCTATATGAAGGCCATTTTGAAAAATACCATCACGATCGGCGTCGGTCCGGCTGGTACCGGCAAGACATACCTCGCCGTGGCGGCGGCCGTGGCGGCCTTCCGCGAGAAGGCGGTCAACCGCATCATTCTGACGCGCCCCGCTGTAGAGGCGGGCGAACGGCTCGGGTTCCTGCCCGGCGACCTGCAGAACAAGGTCGATCCGTATCTCCGTCCGCTGTATGACGCGCTTTACGATATGCTTGGCGCGGAGACGTATCAGAAATATCTCGAGCGCGGCAACATCGAGGTCGCGCCGCTGGCCTATATGCGCGGCCGCACGCTTGACGACAGCTTCATCATCCTAGACGAGGCGCAGAACACGACGCGCGAGCAGATGAAAATGTTCCTGACGCGACTGGGCTTCGGCTCGAAGATCGTCATCACCGGCGACATTACGCAGATCGATCTGCCCTCCGACAAGGTCAGTGGTCTGAAGGACGCCGTGCGCATTCTGGACAACGTGCCGGATATCGCCATCTGCCGCCTGACGGCCAGCGACGTCGTGCGCCACGCCCTGGTGCAGCGCATCATCGCAGCTTATGAGACGGCGGAGCACAGTGCGAAGAACGGCCTGCCGGGGCAGAAAAAAGTATACAGGAGAAAGCCATGAAGCATCAGATCATTGTGCGCTATTCCAACCGCGCAGACCGCAGCCTGCCGCTGACGCTGCACCTGCGCAAGTGCATCGCCGCCGCGCTGGAGGCCGAGCATGTGAACGTTCCCTGCGAGATCAACGTGCTCGTCACGGATGACGCGGGCATCCGCGCCATCAACCGCGCCATGCGGAACATTGACCGCGAGACAGATGTGCTGTCTTTTCCGATGTTCCAGTTCACGCCGGGGCAGTTCCCGGAGGACGTGCAGGAGGACATCGATCCGCAGACCGGCCTGCTGCCGCTGGGCGATATGGCTATCTCGCTCGAGCGTGCGCGGGATCAGGCCAAGCGCTTCGGCAATTCGCTCCGCCGCGAGACGGGCTATCTGACGATCCACTCCATCCTGCACCTGCTGGGCTATGACCACATGGACGAGGGCGAAATGAAGCGCCAGATGCGCACGCGCGAGGAGATCATCGCTGAGCAGCTCGGTCTGCAGCGATGAGCGTCGAATTCCGCCGCGCCCGCGCGGAGGACGCGCGCCTGCTGGCCGAAACGCGCCGCCGCGCGTGGGATACGACCTACCGCGGCATCTATCCCGATGCCATGATCGACGAATATGACCTCGAGGCCCATACGGCGCGCGACGCTGCCCGCATCGCCGACCCGGCGAACGCGGTGTTCCTTGCCATGGACGGGGCGGAATGCGTGGGCTATTTTACATACGGACCGTACACCTACGGACGCTATAAGGACTTTGCACTCTGCCTCAACTCGCTGTATTTTCTGCCGGGCTACCGGCGGATGGGTCTCGGCAGGCGCGCCTTTGCGCAGCTGACCGAATTCTGCCGCGAGCGCGGCATCGAGAAGTTTTTCTGCGGCTGCAATTGCCACAATCTGCCCGCGCAGGCATTTTACCGCGCCAACAAGATCGACACGGTCGAAAAGCTCGACGCGCTCTTAAACGAGCTGACGGCGCTGGCCGTGCCCGGACCGCAGCTGTTCCCGGACGATATGATCTCCGATATGCCCGAAAAGCAGATCTGCGCCGAGCTCGTGCGCGAAAAGCTGCTGCTGTGCCTCGATAAGGAGATCCCGCACGGCACGGCCGTCGAGGTCACGAAGTTTTCCGAGCGCGACAACGGCATCATCGACATGGACGTGACCATTTACTGCGAAAAGGACAGCCACAAGGGCATCATCATCGGCAAGCACGGCGCGATGCTCAAGAAGATCGGTGAGCTTGCGCGGCAGGACATCGAGCGCTTCATGGGCACGAAGGTGTATCTGCAGACATGGGTCAAGGTCAAGGAAAACTGGCGCGACTCGGCCGCCCAGCTGCGCAACTTCGGTTTCACAGACCAGTGAGGCACGGAAATTACCAGCTATAGTTCCACCCCGCTGTGCAGACACTATGCGCAGCGAGGTGGTTTCCTGTGCAGGACGATTTTTTCTGGCAGCTGTTTGCGGATACCGGTGATCCGCTCGGCTATCTTTGCTACTGCGCCGCGCGCAATGCGGCGGCGAGCGAGGTATCTGCGGCGGACGACACCGACCGCCGCCCCGCCTGATGAGGTACATACGATGTTTCTTACGACCCGCGGTCTGGTGCTGCGCGAAGTGCGCTACAAAGAGTCGGACAAGATCCTCACCGTGCTCACGCAGCACGAGGGAAAGGTCACCGTCCGCGCGCGCGGCGCGCTGCGCAAGGGCAGCCGCATCACGGCGGCGACGCAGCTGCTGACCTATTCGGACATGACGATCTTTGAAAACCGCGGCCGCCGCACGCTCAACGAGGCGTCCACGGTCGAGGAGTTTCTGGGCCTGCGCGCAGATCTCGGCGCGTTCGCGCTCGGGAGCTATTTTGCCGAGCTGCTTGAGACCGTCTCCGCCGAGGAGTATCCCGATCCGCCGGTGCTGCAGCTCGGACTCAACAGCCTCTATGCGCTCAGCCGCGCGCTGTGCCCGCCGGAGCAGATCAAGGCGGCCGGGCTTCCATGAGCTCAAGCCCGTGGCAGCCAGCCTCGAGCGCGCTGACCGCGGCGGCTGCCTGACGCCGGTGGAGCTGCTGCGCATTGCGGGTGTGCTGCGCTGCATCCGCAATGTCAAGGCCTATTACAGCGAGGACGGCGAGCCGACCGTGCTGGACGTCTATTTTCAGGAGCTTTCGCCGAATCGCTATCTTGAGGAGAAGATCACGAACTCCATTCTCTCCGAGGAGGAGATCGCCGATGCGGCCAGCAGCGCGCTGGCGGATATCCGCCGCCATATGCGCATCCAGAGCGCAAAGGTCAAGGATTCGCTGCAGAAGATCATCTCCTCGCCGAGCTTTTCCAAGTATTTGCGCGACCCGATCATCACGCTGCGCGGCGACCGCTATGTTGTGCCGGTCAAGAGCGAATACAAGAGCGAAATTCCCGGTCTGGTCCACGACGTGTCCTCAACGGGCAGCACGTTCTTTATCGAGCCGATGTCCGCCGTCAATGCGAACAACGCCCTGCGCGAGCTGCTGATCCGCGAGAAGAAGGAGATCGAGCGCATTCTGGCCGCACTGTCGGCCGAGGCGGCCTCGTTCCGCGAGGGCATCTGCCACAGCTATGAGATGCTCGTGCAGCTCGACTGCATCTTTGCCCGCGCGCGCCTGTCGCACAAGATGGACGGCATGGAGCCGGAGATCCGCACGAACGCAAGTCTGGAGCTCGTGCGGGCGCGGCATCCGCTCATCGACCGCAAGAAGGTCGTTCCCGTCTCGCTGCGGCTCGGATCGGATTTTGACACGCTCATCATCACCGGCCCAAACACCGGCGGCAAGACCGTCACGCTCAAGACCATCGGCCTTCTGACACTGATGGCGGAGTGCGGCCTGCATATCCCGGCCGACCACGGCAGCGCCATCTCCGTCTTCCGGCAGGTGCTGGCGGACATCGGCGACGAGCAGTCCATTGAGCAGTCGCTGTCCACCTTCTCCGCCCATATGAAGAATATCGTCGACATCGTTGCCGGCTGTGACCGCGACACGCTCGTGCTGTTCGATGAGCTGGGCGCAGGCACGGACCCGGCCGAGGGTGCAGCGCTCGCCAATGCGCTCATCGAATTCTGCCGCCAGTGCGGCAGCCGCGTGGCCGCCACGACGCACTATGCCGAGCTGAAGCTCTATGCCATGCGCACGGAGGGCGTCATGAACGCCTCGTGTGAATTCGACGTGGAGACGCTGCGGCCGACCTACCGCCTGCTCATCGGCATCCCCGGCAAATCGAACGCCTTTGCCATTTCCCGCCGCCTCGGCCTGCCGGAGCCGATCATCGACAAGGCGAAGAGCCTTGTGAACGAAAACGACCGCAACTTTGAG
>VOFH01003748.1_pt1 | contig 16359 bp, 25 predicted proteins | sample 5384091 | NCBI WGS metagenome assembly VOFH01 (sample SAMN12384727, study PRJNA508395) | human gut metagenome | isolation source: healthy gut G | host: Homo sapiens
ACAAGGTGCCGGGACTGACGAAAGATATGATAACGGAGCTATATTCAGTATCTTGGCAACCTGCGGTGTTTCAGCCTTGGCTTTGACCCGATTTATGAGGGGCATGAAAAGGAACCGGAAAGTATGGCCTGGGTATCCCAGTACAGCAATGCCAACATGATAAAGACGGATTTCTTTGAGGCCAGAAGTACGGCTTATGCGAAGAGCAGGCTCTGGTAAGATGATCTTTAAATCTGGCAGATGACCATGAAACGAAGCGGGCATGAGGACAGTTTTTGAAAACTGCCTTCATGCCCGCGATATCATCCATGGTCATGGCCCGAAATCGGTCAAAATCCTGTTGAGATCCGGACGTAAATATCAGAATCGGCTGGCACTGGATTCTGGTCGCTTCCATGATCTCATCATAGTCGAAATCATGAGCTCCACGATATCGGCGCTCGATCCAGGCCGTCGTCCTTCATCTCTGTAATAATGGAGCAGATTCTATCTTTGGAAAACGCGGTCTTGTAGCTCCTGGTACCGGAAAGCGCGCTGATAATATCGGCAATCGCCACGATCCGTTCTCCGGTGCTTAAGTCAGCGGCGGTCAGGCCTCTCGGATAACCGGAGCCGTCGAGGCTTTTCGTGATGACGGAGGCAAGACATTTGACCGTCTCCTCGATCACATCCCCGAATATCTTTTCTGTGATGTCCACGTGGGTGCGCATGATATTCATGGCCTGCGGACTTAATTTCCCCGTGATACTCCAGGATTTCCACCGGATTCCGATCTTTCCCAGGTCATGAAGCATGGAACCGCAGACGACTCCTGATTGCATTTCCTTTTCGCTCAGCCCCATGCGCTTTGCCAGTTCCGAGGACTGATGGTTGTGGTGGTGATGGTGTGAGTAACGGTGTGGCGGTCATGCGGAAATCAAATGGTGAAGATGAGCATCTTTAAGTAATCCGTGATCTCTGTCCTGCAAGCGGTATCTCGGAAAGCATCTGGATACAGCTTTCCGCGTCGTTATTTCCCTCAAACGGAGTGTGAAATCACAGGCTGCAGCGAGATCTGTGATTACGGGCGCGAAATTTGTGCCGCTGTCCTTTTTAAGGAGAGCCAGGGTCTCTCTCCGCAGGAAGTCAGGTGCTGTACCTCCATGGCCACGTCAATGCGGTCGGCTGCGTGGAGAACCGTGCAAGAAGCCGATTTCCTCCGGAAACGCCTCAAATTCTCAGGACCTGCCAGGCTGCGTGATGCAGAAGAATGGCTCCGGCAAAGCTTTTTAAGCGGGGAAAAGGTATTTGATGAACAGATTAGCCATAGACGGAGTGGGCCAAAACGTCATCGGTGTCAAACTGAAGCATTTTTGGAAATTTCGTCGGTCTTACAGGCGCCGATATCGTGATGAAGGGCCAGAAAAACAGACGTCCCGTATTTTGCGGGCGTCATCGTGAAAATAATGGCTTCAGCATCTCTGATACGATATAGGCCACTCTGTAGCCGTGATTCATCAGGCGGGCGTCCACATATGCAGGAACGGGGATGACAGTATTCCACGGTTGTCGATGGACTGTATAATAAAAGCAATTGTTCTCCCCGGTTTCGTTGTGAAAATCATGAGTATAAGTGTAGCATAGTTTTGAAAAAGTCATGCGAATGACATTGACGGGAAGAATCAGTTGTAATAGAAGGAAAGAACTGCTTGGGCTCTTTTTGAAAAATATGGAAATCGCCGAGAACGGCGGGAAAGTAGAGGAGAGACATGCTGACAGGTAATTTGAATGTGGTGGAGAAGTACGACTATCTGGCTGAGAAATTCCGCAGGGCTATGAATTTTTACGGACGGCGGATTTGAAGGCACTGCCTGTTGGAAGAGTGGATATTGAAGGCGACGACATTTACGCCAGTGTTCAGGAATACACACTTCTCTGAAGGCGGATACGTGTAAGTTTCGAAGCGCACAACCGATATTTCGATATCAGTATGTGGTGGAAAGGGCGAGGAACAGTTCGGCTATGCGAAACGTGCGGATCTGACGGAAGAGCTCCTTATGATGAGACGAATGACATCGTTTTTCCTGCGAACCTGAGGAAGCGGGAACGGTCCTGTTGAAGGCGGGGACTGTATTTGTGGCTCTGAGGACGCCATAAGCCGAGATGCCAGGCAAAAGAGGCATGCTATGTGAAAAGAGATTAAGGTCAGAGTGTAGATGAAGGTGACAACATACGAAGACTGCCTGCCGTCGGTGAAAACCGGTGCAGGCAGTCTTCTGAACGCTGCGTACTGCGCACGCCGAAGGACCGCACTCAGGCGTTGAGGACCGGGCTTTCTCTGTGAAATGATGAGAAATATCACATTGATTTCACCACCCCCGGTGGATACTATTTTTTCTCAGACAGACACGGCATTTGGGCGGTTTCAGCCGCCGGAGAACAGGAGGTGTGAAAATGGGGGGACTGCCGGATCATGGGGAAACCTGTAAAATGGCAATTGTGGGAAAGGCTGCCGTATCCTATGGGAAGTCAGGGCGCGGAGACACAGCAGGCTGGAGGCATCGCATTGCGGCCGCGGAGAAAGAGGCAGTACGGGCGGAATTCGGCACGGTGGCGTTTGGGGCCAGACAGCGGGCGGTTTCGGAAGAAGCGGTGATGGACTGTCTGCGCATCCTCGAAGGGATTATCCGGGAATGAACGTTGTGATTTGGGACGGGTGTGCGCGACTTGGCACAGTTGAGGCTTCGCTGGGAAAAAGGACGTTTCTGGTTGTTACCAGGGGATTTTCTGGATCGGATGGGACGGATGCCGGAGAGTATGAGCGCTGTCAGGACTGTCCTGAAGGAGACGGCGTGCAGGCTGGCGCATGGGCGGAAGTGCCAGCGTGAGTGAAGGTGTCTGTCTCGATGCGTCGGGCAAAAAGGACATGGGTGGTACCGGCAGCAGGAAAACAGGATTCCGGTCCGAAGAAGACAACACCGGGAGAGACGGGATTGCCCGGAAGTCCGGGAAAACAAAGCTGGGAATCGGAATGGAATCGAGAAAACTTCGGCACTTCTACGCTGTCAGCGGTCACTACGGGAGTTGCCAGGGCGGGCACCAGAGGCCAGGTACAGAAGGTACTGGGAGATGTTCACCCGGAGTATCGGAAATTTAAGGCTGGCGGCCTGTTTTGGAGATGATGAGGAGCGGATGAAAGCAGGCAGGGCGATCCGTTTCTCCAGAAGCTTCCTGGCACGGGGAAACAGGAAAATCAGGCGTCTGACCGGGAGAGCAGCCTGAAGCGGCAAAAAGAAGCACGCGGAGAAGGCACGGAAGGAAAAAAGGTGCTGCAGATCAGGCTGGAGATGAAGAAGAGCCGGTCCGCCCGGTATGGGGCCGACTACCGTCTGGTGCGGGAGGGACTTGCGGATACCTGCTGGATTTTGGGAGCCGTTCAAGGCATCGGACCGCGGGAAGAAATGGGGCGGAAACAGGCGCTTCCAGGGCGAGGCCGGAAGCGGAGATGGACTGGGCTTTGCAGGGGGTGACGGAGGCGGAGAGGTTCGTTTTAACGACGAACCCGATGTTATTACGCGGATGAGGCTGGGATTTATTTTGCATTGACTAAGACGTATATGTAAAATACATACAGGAGTTATATGGTTTTGGTTCGCTGTAGTTTCTTGATTCGAATAAAGCGAGGTCAATTGGAGAGTAAAATACAAACATCTTTACAATCTACAGGGGGATCAGATTGAAAAGCGGGAATATAAGGCGGGGGACAAGCTTCCTCCGAAGGCGATTTGATGGAAATGTACGGCGCCCGCGATACGGTCAGAAAGGCGCTGGACTTACTGGTGCAGGACGGATTTATCAGAAAGGCGAAGGGAAGCCTGGCGGTCATTCTGGACAAGAATAAATTTAACTTTCCGGTGTCGGAGATCGCCAGCTTTTAAGGAGATATACCGTTTCTCGATTCAAAGCCGAGAACGTACGTGGAAAATTTAGAGATTGTTAAAAATGACCCGAAGCTGATGGAGGCCTTACAGATCGGCCCGGAGGATGAGGCGTTTGTTCTGGAACGGTCAGGGAAATAGAAGGGGAAAGATTATTATCGATAAAGGATTTTTTCTCCAGAAAAGTAGTGGAAAATCTTCCGCTCCGGGCGGCCCAGGATTCTGTCTATGAGTATCTGGAGCATGAGGTGGGCTTAAAGATCGGTTTCGCCATGAAAGAGATCACGGTACAGATGGCGGGAGATGAAGACCGCCGCCTTCTGATAAAGAATTATGACATGATCGTTGAGGTAAAGAGCTATACGTATCTGGAAGATTCCACACTGTTCCAGTTTACAGAGTCCCGCCATCGCCCGGACAAGTTTAAGTTTGTGGACTTTGCGAGGCGGAATGTAAAGGTGGACGGAGGCCGCGAACGCGGCCTGTCGGTGGGGAGTGAGGAAGGGAAAAGGGGCAGATCGGGAAACAAACCATGTTAGGTCCACCGACCTCATCATATTTCACCTTTCCCTCCTGCCGCTTAATGACAAAATCTGGCCTGTAAGAAGAAAACCAGCAGATAAGAAAGTCTGGCCGGAAAAGGAGAAAGGTTTGATGCAGAGGCAGGAGGGGACGGAATCGACAGGGATTTTTTTTTTATTTTTCCAAACATGTTGACAAACATATACGTATATGTTATATTAAATTCACAAGATTTTTTATTTTATAAACATACAAGAAGAGAAAAAATAAACAAACGAAAATGTATGAAAAGGAGAATGGTTATGAGGAAGTATTCGGATGACGCAAAGAAGCTTCTGGACTATGTCGGCGGGAAACAGAATATTACGGCAGTGACACACTGTATGACGAGGAAATGCGTTTTGTTCTGGCCGACCCGGAGAAGGCTGATGTGGCAAAGATCGAAGCGCTTAAGAGCGTAAAGGGGACTTTTACACAGGCAGGACAGTTTCAGGTGATTATTGGAAATGATGTTTCCGTGTTTTACAATGAGTTTACCTCGTATCCGGTATCGAGGGAGTTTCCAAGGAGGAAGTAAAGCAGGGAAGCAAAAGGAAACATGAATCCGGTTCAGAAGGCGGTAGCCAATATCGCGAGATTTTCGCACCTCTGATTCCGGCCATCATCGTCGGCGGTCTGATTTCTGGGATTCCGGAACATCATCGGAGAGATTCCAGTTTATGAACGGCGGGACAGAGACGCTGATTGAGGTGTCTCAGTTCTGGGCAGGAGTACACAGCTTTCTCTGGCTGATCGGTGAGGCGATCTTCCATTTCCTGCCGGTGGGTATCACATGGTCTGTGACGAAGAAGATGGGCAACGACTCAGATTCTGGGAATTGTTCTCGGTCTGACCCTGGTTTCCCCGCAGCTGTTAAATGCGTATGCCATGGCACCCGGCGTGGAGGTTCCGGTCTGGGATTTTGGATTCTTTACCATGCAGATGGTTGGCTATCAGGCGCAGGTGATACCGGCGATACTGGCCGGATTCGTCCTGGTTTATTTAGAGAAATTTTTAAGAAGATTACGCCTCAGGCGATTTCCATGATCGTGGTGCCGTTCTTATCTCTGGTTCTGGCTGTGATCGCGGCTCACGCAGTTTTGGGACCTGTGGGTTGGGCTGTGGGCTCCTGGGTATCCAGGGTGGTTTACGCGGGACTTACCTCAAGCTTCCGCTGGTTATTTGCAAACCGTATTCGGTTTTATCTACGCACCGCTTGTGATCACCGGCCTTCATCACATGACCAATGCCATCGATTTGCAGCTGATGGCGGAATTTGGCGGCACGATGCTGTGGCCGATGATCGCTTTATCCAATATCGCACAGGGATCCGCAGTACTGGGCATGATCTATTTGCAGAAGCATAATGAGGAGGCAAAGCAGATTTCCATTCCGGCATGCATTTCCTGCTATCTGGGCGTGACGGAACCGGCAATCTTCGGTGTCAATTTAAAGAGGGGATTTCGTTTATCTCCGCCATGATCGGTTCCGCCATTGCGGCGACGGTATCCGGAAGCAACGTGATGGCCCCAATTCCATCGGTGTGGGCGGAATTCCGGGAATTTTGTCGATTCAGCCGCAGTACATGGGAAGATTTGCGGTCTGCATGCTTATTACCATTGTGGTTCCGTTTATGCTGACGGTTGTCATTGGAAAGAAAAAAGACGTTCGGTAAGATGCTGGAGGAGAATATGAAAGACTTCAAAAATCGTGTGTATATCAGATTTATCAAAGTCCTTCCGGGATACGACCGGAAACGGAGTCGGTGACTTAAACGGAGTGACGGAGAAGCTGGACTATTTGAAGAAGCTTGGAGTTGATTATCTGTGGCTCACCCCTTCTTCGTATCACCACAGAATGACAACGGATATGATATTGCAGACTACTACACACATTGACCCGCTGTTCGGTACCATGGAGGATTTAGACCGCCTCATCAAAGAGGCGGCCGACAGGGGAATGGGCCTGATGTTTGACATGGTGTTTAACCATACTTCCCACCCATCACCAGTGGTTTGCTTGGGCTCTTAAGGAGAGAAGGAGTACCAGGATTACTACATTTTCCGGAAAGGGAAAAAGGGGTCCCCCCTACCAACTGGCAGTCCAAGTTCGGCGGCAGTGCCTGGGGTATGTGGAGGAGCTGGGACAGTATGACCTTCACTTATTTGACCGGACGCAGGCGGATTTAAACTGGGAGAATCCCAAGGTTCGGGAGGAAATCCGCAGAGTGCTCCTTTACTGGAAGAAAAAAAGGGAATCCGTGGTTTTCGTTTCGATGTCATCAATCTGATCTCCAAGCCCGCGTACTTTGAGGATGACGACGAGGGAGACGGCCGCAGATTCTATACAACGGCCCCCGGGTGCATGAGTATTTAAAAGAGATGGTAAGGAGACCGGCCTGTACGAGGACGATATCATCACCGTTGGGGAGATGTCTTCCACCACAATCCATCATTGTATTCAGTATACAAACCCGCAGGAGCAGCAGCTCAAGATGTGCTTTAATTTCCACCACCTGAAGGTGGACTATAAAAATGGGGACAAATGGTCACTGATGCCCTGCGATTTCATGGGCCTGAAAAGATATTTCACACCTGGCAGAGCGGTATGGCAGAAGGCGGCGGCTGGAATGCCGTATTCTGGTGTAACCATGACCAGCCGAGGCCGTATCGCGGTTTGGAGATGATACGAAATACCGGAAACAGTCGGCCAAGATGCTGGCGACGGCTATTCACGGCATGAGGAGGGACGCCGTATATTTATCAGGGGGAGGAACTCGGCATGACCAATGCCGGTTTTACCTCCGCCAGCCAGTACCGTGATGTGGGAAAGCCTGCATTATTTCGATATTTTGAAGGAGAGCGAAGGGTATAGACGAAGCCGAGGTCTTCGAGATTCTGCGACAGCGTTCCAGAGACAACAGCCGTACCCCATGCAGTGGAGTGATGGTGTAAATGCCGGCTTTACCAGCGCTGTGCCCTGGATCGAAGTCAACCGGAACCATACAACAATCAATGCAGAGGAATGCCTGGAGGACAGTGATTCCATTTTCTATTATTATCAGAAACTGATTCGTTTAAGCAAACAGTATGATGTCATCAGCGAAGGCGGTTATGAACCGATTCTGGAAGATCACGAGGCGGTATTTGCCTACAAAAGGATATACGGCGGCGAAACGCTGATCGTACTGACCAATTTCACCGACACATGCCAGTTCATAGAGGCGGCGGATATAAAGCTTTCGGAAGAAGAACTGACGAAATACAAAACTCTGATCGCCAATGATGGGCTCCTGCGGAGTGCGACAGGAATCCGCCTTGCTCCATATGGTGCAGTCATGCTGATCAGGGAGCCCTAAATTCCCAATGTATGCTCCAAAAGTATTTTCACTCCCATAATCACCAGGATTAACCCTCCTGCAATTCTGCCTTGGACTTGTATTTTGTACCGAAGACATTGCCGACCTTGACACCGATGATGGAGAGGATGAAGGTGGTGGAGCCGATAAAAGGAGACAGCCGGGACGATGCGTACCTGAAGGAAGGCGAAGAGAAGGTGACGCCGACGGCCAGGGCGTCGATGCTGGTTGCGATGGCAAGCAGGATCATATTGCGGATGATACGGGAGCAGTCCACGCATTCTCTTCCTGATTCAGAGACTCGGAATCATATTAAATCCGATGATGCCCAGGAAGAATAAATGCGATCCAGTGGTCGATGGACGTGATGGCATTTTAAACTGGGATCAGTATGTAACCAATAAGCGGCATACCCGCCTGAAAGCCTCGAAATAGAGTCCGACAATGACTGCATTTTCCAGCTCATCTTCTGCATGGAAAGCCCCTTGCAGATTGAAACAGCGAAGGCGTCCATAGAAAGGCCCACCGCGATGATGAACAGCTCAATTAATGACATGTGATATTCCTCCTGCGTATAAGCTTAATAAGTATATGATGCGGGGAACAAAAAGACTTATCTGCAGGCGGCAAAAGCCCGCAGATAAGTCTCATCTTTTTTTGCGTAAAAGCAAGTCAAGCAGGACAGATAGACGAACGCTATCAGTATGTTGACCCTTGCACACCGCATTCCAACGAATGTGAGGGGACTTCCCTCATCCTGACCCGTGGGAGGCAGTGCTGATTACTCCCTCATCTTCCGTTTATTCTACTGGATTTTATGGGGGATGTCAAGCGAAAAACCATCTGTTTTATTCCAGCGGCTGTATGTAGAAATTGCCCACGACATCGCTGGAGTTTATGACGTTGACGAAGGTGTCGGGTACTGCTCGCGGATGCGCTTTTTTCATCTTTTTTACGTCGCTGTCGGAGAGGACTGTATAAAGAAGATACTTTTTGTTGGCCGAGTAGGAACCGAATCCCTTTAAGATGGTGCTGCTGTGGTTGGTCAGCTCCATCAAATCCGCAGACACGGCGGCCGGATTGTCTGTGACGATGAGCAGCGTCTTTTTCTTGTATTTCTTATAAAGCGTGTTGATCACCTGCGTATTGCAGAACTGGTAGATGATGGAGTACAGTGCGATATCCATGCCGAAGATGGCTCCGGAAATGAGGATGATAACAGCGCTGAACAGCAGCATATAGTTGAAAGGTGGATATCTTATATTTGGTGGAGAGGGACATGGCGATGAAATCCGTTCCGCCTCCTGGCCCGAGTTGTTCAGGATGAGGCTCGTACCCAGGCCGTTGATGATTCCGCCGAATACGGAGATGAGAAGAAGGTCTCCGGTGATGGGGATGACAGGCAGCTGGTCAGCAGAATGGATACGGTTAAAGAGGCTCACAGGATAAAATCGTAAATTTTTTCCCGACAATGCGGTAGGCAAAGACGGCAGGGATGGCGTTGAAAACCACGTTCAAGAAGGTGAAGGAGATCTTCACGCCAAAAAAGGCCAGCCCCACCCTCTGAATCAGCTTGGCGAGTCCGGAAAACCGCCCGGAACCAGCTTCCCCTGTTCCACGAAGGTGTTGAGATTCACTGCTACGATAACACTTCCGAATAGGATGAAGAAGAGGGAGACTGCGTCGCGAAGCCGCTTATCCTTTCCTGCCTTTTCGGCGTTCTTTTTGTATAAATCGGAAACTCCCTGTTTTTCTGCCATTTGGACCCTCCCTTTTCCGGATACCGGATCAATAAGTTATCTTTCATAATGCCATATAAGCGGATGCTACCATTTCCCACAAAAATCCTGTATAATGAAACACAGAGGCAATAATCCATTTTAATGATTATACCATATATTTAACAGAAGGGGCATGAGATTATGAAACAATTGCCGCATTTTAACAGTATTAGAAAAAAAAGTCATTTTTAGATCTGATATTTGTTTTCCATTGTTCGTACTGTTTTGTATTCTTATGAGTTATGTGTTTGAAGACAGCAATTATAAATTGAATAACAGTAAATTGAGCCTTCTGGAGGAGAAATGCAGTAATATTGCAAATCGAAATACAGAGATCATTAAAATTTCTGTAAGGGATGTATTTGGACCAGAATATTAACCGGCTGATCTCGAAGAAAAATAAACTGACTGGCTGAGTATATCAGTGCGCAGGACAGTATACAGAGCAGGATGCTGGAATTAACAGAGCTGTTTCCCGGACAGACAGTATCAGGTGATGCTGCTCTGCGAAAATGGAATGAACTTTTTTCAATCGTCTCTAAACTTTACCCAGGATATGATTACACTCAAAATGCTGGATCAGGAGAGCTGGTATCAGGAAGCCATGGAAAAGGATGATTCCGTCTATTTCCTTCCAAAAGTACAGGAGTCCTGCACTGCAAAAATTATTTCGGGAAGATACGCTGTTTGCCGTTCAAAAGATGCGTAATTTAAACAGCGGCAGAAATGTCGGCATCATGATTGTCGCCATCTCCCGTGATATCTGGGGAAATGTTATTCTCAGTGACGAGGATTCCGATGTAAATACCATGGTCATCGATCAGTACAGAAAGATTATCTTTTCTTCTGATCCTCAAATGTATGGGTATGAAGTAGAGAACAATTCATACTATGATCAGATCGCAAATTATTCAAAAGGTTTTTTCTGGGTAATGTAAAGAAGCAATACTGTCACATACGTTTTGCCAGTATTGAGGGGTAGGCTGGAAGCTGATTTTTATGAACCGTATCAGCATGGCTGGTCCTCCTTCTATGTGATTCTGTTTCTTGTATTGGGAGCGGCAATGTTCAGCGTCCTGGTGATAATTGTTTTTACAACTGCAGCTTTATTTCGAGAAGGATGGAAAAACTAAAACAAAAATATTCTGGAGGTATCGAATGGGGATTTAAAGACAAGGATTCAGGAGGACTATGAAGCAGAGTTCCATGAAATCTGCCACAATTTTAATTATATGCTGGACCATATTGAAAATCTTATGAAGCAGTTGGAAAAGGAGGAGGAAGAAAAGCATGCCCTGGAAATTCAGGCATTGCAGGCACAGATTAATCCTCATTTCTTTCACAATACACTGGTTACAATCCGCTTCATGATTCAGATGGAAGAGTATAATGAAGCGGACAGAGCGCTGCTGGCTTTTTTCAAAATTACTGAGAAAATCTTTTGTGAATTCACAGAAGATCATTCCCATCAGGGGAAGAGCTTGCCATGGTGGAGGATTACCTGGAATTAATGAAACCCGTTATCGCGATAAATTCCAGTGGAAAATTCTTGCCGCAGAAGATGTGATGGAACTGGGAATTCTGAAGAACGTAATCCAGCCTCTGGTTGAAAACAGTATCTCACACGGTTTTAATATGAAGGATGACATGGGACATATCGTCATATGCGCATATCGAATAAAGGAAAGCGTCATCATTGAAGTGGAAGACGATGGTGTGGGAGTAGATTTGGAGAAGATAAACAACAGTATACATAATCAGCAGACTGTAAAAAGCAAGAGATCAACTGAATGGAATCGGGCTTTCCAATATACAAATGAGGATTTTACGAAACTTCGGCAGTCAATATGGACTGAGTGTAGAGGTAAATTCATCAGGAGGCGTTACCTTTCGAATGAATATACCTGTGATTCAAATGGAGGGGGGAAACAGTTGAATATCGTAATCGCAGATGATGAAGAGATTATTTTGAAATGGATGAAAAAGAATATTGAAGCACTGTCGCCGGAAAATCATGTGATTGCTTCCTGTATAAATGGAATGCAGGTATTGAACTGCTGCCCTGAATGGTTCGGTTGATGTGCTGTTTACTGATATCCGTATGCCGGTTATGGATGGATGGAATTGCTTAAGAAGCTGAATCAGAATCATGTTTTGCCTTATACGGTTGTTTTAGTGCTTATGATGATTTTTCCTATGCAAGGGACTGTCTGAAACTGGGGGTAAGTGAGTTCCTGCTAAAGTCGGAGATTACGAAGGATGAGCTGGAAAAGTGTCTGCAGACTGCAAAGGAAAGAATAAAAAATAACGGAAGGCTGAGTCAAAAGCAATCTCTCCGGAGGAAGAGCTGGAAAAAGTTTTGGTGCAGTATTTGAAAAGAACCGGACTATATCTCCAGAGATGCCGTGAGACAGGTTTGGAATAACTGCGGGATCAGGGGGAAAGTATGCGGTATTCTGATTCGCGATACCGATAGAATATCGAACCCGATCAACTGAAGGAAATCCTGCCACTTGCTTTTCCGGATGAGAAATGGGTGCAGTATTGTCTGTCTGTGAATGAACGGGGAGACGGTCGTCCTTGCGGAAATGATCGACGGCGATCTCCAAAAAAAATTCACGGAGAATCTATATGAGACAATCGCCTCCTTTGGAGGGATTAATATGTATATCAGCAGTTCCGATGCCGGTAAAACGCTAGAAGAGCTGGAGGGATTGTATGACCATTCGCGGATACCCTGGCATATCAGCTGTTTTATCAACACATTGGCGGCCTCCCAATTATGAAACTATGAAAACGGATTGGCCGTATAGAAGTGCTCCTGGAAGAGATGTTTGAAAAACTTGAATTACTGATAAACAGCCGTAAAGTGGAATTTATCCTGAAGAGATGAATCAAATATTCGATTACGCCAGAAAGTCGGAGCCAGAGCCGGTCGGTATGAAAAAGGCTGTTTTTAAACAGTTTACTGAATCTGTACTGAGCTGTCTGGAAGAAGCAGACAGGAGATCATTTTCGATCGACAAGATTATCGAAGTGACGAATTGTACGGATATTGACCAGCTTGAAAAATATGGTTTCGATACAGGCGGAAGAGATCATCAGGCTGTTAATCGGGAAACAAAAAAGAAATACAGTGATTCTGTTTTTAAGATTATGCAGTATATGGAAGCGCGATACGCGGAACCTGTTACCCTTGATGAACTGGGCCAATCATGTCCATATGAACCGGAGTTATATTTCTCATCTGTTTAAAAAAAGAAACAGGCAGAAATATTAATGCTTATTTATTAGAATTTCGAATGGAAAAAGCAAAAATTCTTCTGGAGCAGCAGCAACCATAATATCCAGGATATATGCCTGCCAGATAGGATACCGGATTCCGCCTACTTTAGTAAAGTATTTAAAAAATATACCGGTTTTACCCCGATCGAATTCAGACGCATCAGCAATAAGAACTGATGCGTCTTTTTATTTATAGTAAAATCTGCAGATGAGATTTACCTTTTAACAACAAACTGATAAGACAAAATGCCAAATAAATTACAAAAAAAACAACATAATTTTAAAATTAACGAACGTTTTCCAAAGAAAAACAAAATGTATTATAAAAATAATACAAAATAATAAATAAAAAACCAGAAATAAATATACATAGTACATAGTAAAAGAACTGGGAAACAGTATAATATAGTTATCAAGTTCCTGAGTACAACGACCATAAACAAAAGGAGAGGTAAGTAATGAAAAAAGAAATTTGAAAGCTGTTTTTTAAGTACAGTAGCACGGTTGTATGGTGCTGTCTTTAACTGCCTGCGGCAGTGGTAATGAAGATCTGGTTTCTGATGCGGAAAGGATACCGGTGATGAAAATGTAAAACTGGTTTTTCTCAGGGCAGGAAACAGAGGATTATAAGAAGGATGCGTTTACTCAGATGATTGAAGGCTTTGAAGCAAAAGTATCCGGAATTATACGGTAGAGTATCAGAAGCTCCCTGGGAGACGATTTTGAGACGAAGCTGAATACCGGCTTTTTCCGGGACTGCTCCGGACGTAATCCATTACTCTCTGGCATCCATTGGTGCAAGAGTTCCCATGGGACAGTATGAATGCCTTTGACCCCGTATACAGAAGGATGAAGGTATGGATGATATGTATGACAGCGTAAAGAAGCCGGAAGTATTGGCGGCAAACTTTATGGGTGTTCCATACACTCGGATGCAAGAATGTTTGTTATCAATACAGAATTATTTGAAAAGGCCGGGCTCGATCCTGATTCACCGCCTTCAAACTGGGATGAACTCTGGAAGCCCATAAGAAACTTGTGGTAAAAGATGATTCCGGCAATGTAATACAGTGTGGTTTTGGAGTTCCCACCAGCGGAAGAAAAATATTAATCAATACCTGGAAATATTCCTTGTTCAGAATGGCCTGGGCAATCTTGTGGATGAGGCAAGTAATGAAACTGTTTAATAAGCCGGAGGCAGTAGAAGCCATGGATTTCTTAAGACAGTTAAAGGATGCCGGTCTGGTGGACTGAATAACACGCAGCAGGATCAGAATCCTTTCTATAACGGAACGGCGGCCATGACGGTTATTTCTGAAAATGAGTTTAATAATATCAATACCGGGGATTTAGAAGGAAAAATTAAAATGGTTCCAATGTTTTCCAAAGTAAACAGCGGTACCTTCTGTGGGATGCATTTTATGTTTATGAATGCGAACTCAAAACATAAAGAGGCGGCCTGAAACTGATCGAATACATGAGCAAAGCAAGGAGTCCATGCAGATCTGGATGGATACGGCGAAAACAGCTCCGGTAAGGGCTTCTTTGAGGAGGCTTACTTGAAAAAGAATCCGGTAAATGGACCGATGATTATGGAAGCAATAGAAATTGGAAAAGGATCGCCCAAGGTTCCGTACTTTAACAGTGTATTTACTTATGTAGACGATGCGATGGAACAGGTATTCTATGGGCAGTCATCTCCCCAGGACGCGTTAAACGCAGCTGCAGAAAAGGTACAGGAGGAAATTGATAATCAATAACTGTGGCAATGCGGTCTGTTTGATAAGAATAGGCCGCATTATTTATTCGCGATGTACAGCGGGCTGGAGAGGCGGTTTTCGGAGGGCCGTGGCCTGTATCAAATAGAAAATGAGGAGAGAGGAAAGATGGCCGGAAAGAAAGTACGAAGTAAACGCACAGCGATAAAGAGGCATATATTATGATTCTGCCTTACACCTGATTTTTACCATATTTATTCTGATACCAATCGGAATGGTATTATATTATAGTTTGACCGATTTTAACATGTACCAGATTCCCGAATTTTTTAGGATTGAAAAATTATATGAAGCTGTTTCATGATTCGGAATTTCTTACATCTGTTGGAAATACGCTGCTGTATACGGTGGTAACCCTGACAATACAAATGGCATTGGGGCTCTTATTAGCAGTACTGCTTTATCGGGAGTCCAGAGCCGTCCCTTTTCCGCACGGCCCTTTACATGCCAAAACATTATGTCCATGGTATGTGTGTGTCTATGGTGGCTGTGGCTGTATAATCCCAATTTTGGAATCCTCAACAGTTTTTTAAGACTGAGTCGGTATACCGGCCCAGCAGTGGCTTATTAATCCGAATCAGGCAATGCTGTGTATCATTATAATAGAATCTGGAAAAACTGCTGCGGATATTCGATGGTCATCTTCCTGGGAGGCCTGACCGGAATCCCGCAATCTTTATATGAAGCTGCAGAGCTGGATGGCGCAGGTGCTTTTTATAAATTTCTCTATATCACATGGCCAATGCTGTACCCCACTACCTTTTTCCTGCTTGCTTTAACAGGAATCGTAAACAGTTTGCAGTGTTTGAACAGGTAAATATTATGACGAACGGCGGGCCTTAAACAGAACAACGACGATCGTCCATCAAATATACAGGAGAGGTTTTCTGGAATTCAAGATGGGGTACGCAAGTGCTATGGCGGTTCTGCTTCTGGTATTTTCTTTAATCGTTACCATGATGGTATTCAAGTTTGGCATAAAGGTCAGGATGTGGATGTATCTTAGGAGAACAAACATGAAAAAAAAAAAGAAATCATATCATCTGGATCGTTGCATGACGGTTGTTTCTGCAGTGATTATTCTGCTTCCGATTATTGTGATGATTTTGACGTCGTTTAAGACGACCGGAGCCACCTGGCGGTGTTCCATTTCCTTCGGATTCCTCTTAATTTTGATAATTATAAAACTGCCATGTCTACCACCGGAACTATTGATCTATTTTAGAAATTCTTTAATCATTACTCTGGTCAGCATCGTATTTTCGTCGCTGTTTAATTCCATTTGGTGGATAATGCGTTTGCCAGACTGCATTTAAAAGTCAAGGTGCTTTTTACTTTGTTGCTGGTTAGTCTTATAGTCACGCCTCAGGTGACAATCATAACGTTTCTGGTGCTTAATAGATTTCCAATGATAGGCCAGTGAACCTTCAAGCGTAATTATTCCCCTGGTATCGGCTCCTTTGGTGTCTTTTTGTCAAAGCAGTTTTACGAGAATTTTCCAAAATCACTGGATAGGCGACCATGCTGGACAGGGCTGAGGCAAGTGGAGAGACATACTTTTATATCTATCTCAATTCCAAAAGGTTATTCTTGCGACCTTGGCACTGTTAAAGGGTGTCAGCGATCTGGAATGATTGTGCACTCTGGCCTCGCGAGTGCATGACAAATTCGAAGTAAAT
>VOFH01003058.1_pt1 | contig 16349 bp, 14 predicted proteins | sample 5384091 | NCBI WGS metagenome assembly VOFH01 (sample SAMN12384727, study PRJNA508395) | human gut metagenome | isolation source: healthy gut G | host: Homo sapiens
TCGGTCGCCGCCAACTGAGCGTCCCTTTCGGCGAGAAGCTTCAGCAGCCCCGTGGCTCAGATTGCTGTACGGGTTTGGGACATGGACGTGTGACCTCAAAAGTTGAGATGAAGTCTACCAAGAAACTCCCAAATTTTCAGGAAAATCGCCAATCATAGGCCTTTCCTGAGAGCCCTCTCAGAGGGCCTCTGGAGAGAGGGATGCCGGATGGTTCAAGTCAAAAATTCTTCCAGCACCTCATTGAGGCCCTGTACGGGCCTGCAAAATACCCTCGAAAGGGCCTTCCTTCCGAGGGAATTTTCTAGAAAAATCAAAGACGTTGCACTCACCCACGAGGAGTTCCTGACGCCGAATTTGGAGGGTTTCCCATCCAAATAGGCCGAGAGTTTCTCGTTCGTGAGGGTCATCGCGGCGGTCCTTCCGCCTCCATGAGAATCTGGGCGAACCGTCCGGCATTGAGTCTGCGGAGGATGGTGACGGATCCCTTCGTCCCGGAAGACCACGACGTCCTCCCTTCTTGCCGAGGTCGATGTTGAGATACACGTCGGCCATGAGCTCGAGTTTGTTGAAGCCCTGCGGAGATCGACGGGAGAGACGACCAGGTGACCCTGCGGTTTCCGAAGTCCAGCTTCACGACGACCTCCTCATCTGTTCGATCATGTTCGCGGCGAAGCCCTCCGGTTCGCTGCTCATGAACTCAATCACGCTGCCGCACGGGAGGGTGACTCTTACCGGAGTGGGGGCCGCGCCCCTTTCGATTTCCGGTTGCGGACTTCTCGGTTCGGCTTTCGCGATCCCGGCGCCGATCTTCGTAGGAAGCCTCGCGACACGGACGGTTCGTTTGTCATCTTGTCCGGGGCTTGAAGTCTCTGTGTCCTCCGCCAACGTGCTCTTCGCGAGCCGGATCCCTTTGTAGAACTCCCAGAGCGAGATCCTGGCGCGAAGGAACTTGGCGGAGTGTTGAGCGTAGAACTTCTTCAAGCTGGGGCAGTTCGATTCTCGGACTGCCTGGTAGGTCGCCACCCAATCGATTGAGCCGGAGCTCGTTTTCGGTAGGTTCTTCACGAGCGTCTCCTGAAGCGGGAACAAAATCCGCATTCTGCTTCAGGTCGCGAAATTCACCGAGCGGGTCTTAGGATACGTACGCAGCAAGTTGGCCAGTACCGCCGCGCTGTGCCGGTTCGAGCGGTCCATCGACGACAAGATCATTGCCGCCGGGAACGACTTTCTCCTCGACATGTACTTCCGATACGGCCTCCGCGTAGGCGCCAGATCTCCGTTGACAATACACAGGTAGAGCTCTACGGACATCAGGAAGGTCTGAAGTTCGACGGTCACTACCGCTGCAACCGCTACTGCAACTGCTGCCTTCCTCTGCTCGCTTCATTGATGGATTCCCCGTTGTAGGAAAACAGTGAGGCCTCATTGGTTTTCCGCATAGGGGAATCACTTACATCCAGGAGTCATCTACATGACCGCACGGATGGGCGTCGACGAAGTGGGCATACCCCGAGACGGGCTTCTTCGTGCACCTGCTGCCTTGTTGCGGTGACTGCGCTTGCCGTAGAGCCTCGCGCAGAAGACCGTCATCAGCGTGATGACGTCGCGGGCGAGCTCCGTCTCGAAGCTCACGCTCGGACGTACTTCAAGAACTTCGAGGCGGGTGTCCGCATGGCGGCAGATGCGCCGCACCAGATCGACGCCGAACCGGAGCAGGCGGTCCTCATGAACGACCCGGACGACGTCGAAGCGCCCTTGAAGAATGCCACGGAGGAGTTGCCGAAGACCGGGCTTGCGGCAGCTCAGACCTGAACCGATGATCGCAGCCGGACGCAAGAAGGCGCTCCGCCTGACGGGTGAGGTCTTCTTTCTGGTCGTGCGAGGAGACGCGGGCGTAGCCGACCACTTGTCGTGGTGGATGATTTTCAGCGGGAGAGGATTGCGGCGCCTCAAAGCGGCGGTGCCCGCCCAGGGTGCGGTGATGAATGGGGATCCACCCGTTGGCGCACCAACGCCGGATGGTGCTCGGAGAGACGCCGTGATGCGCGGCGACGGCACGGATGCTCACATAAGATGTCATATCCTGCGCCTTATGGTAGGTTTGGAAGCTCTCCGTGGAACTAGTTTAGCCCCCCCGAAGAACCGCCCCGACCCCCGGGACGCCCGACACTCACTCCTCCGGGCATCCCGACCCGTCCCAAGACGAACGGCGCATCGGTTTGACCCGGTGCGCCGTTCGTTCATAGAGGAGAGGACTTGTTCAGCCTCATTGCGCCTTATTCGACCACGCGCTTCGCGTGCTCGGGCCGGTAGCGCTCGCCCTGCACGGGCGTCGCGTCGAGCTCGCGGCGAAGGAGCCCGAGGTCTTCCGCCGTCAAGTCCACTTCCGCGGCCGCGACGTTTTCCTTTAGGCGCTCCAACTTCGTCGTCCCCGGGATCGGCACGATCCAGGGCTTCTGAGCAAGGACCCCCGTGCGGCGCTCTCCGTCCCTCCCCGACGCCCGTTCGACCCCGGTCGGGAAGTCCTTTCGAAGCGCTTCGGGGGCGCCTTCGGCGTTTTTGAAAAAACGTCCGTAATGCCCTAAGACAATCTCCCTACTTCATACAGCCAAAGCGCTTTGGCAAATCTCATATCTTTCTTCGAAATCCTCAGCTCTCCCCCCATTTCCGGGCGGCGCGCGCCGCCCTCCTCCCGATCGCGCTGATAGATTGTGCGAACGGAAAGGCGAAACGGACCCCTCGGGCCAAACCGCAAAACAACGCCTGATGCACATCCATCCGCCCTTCCCATCCGTCATGAACCCGCGGCCGCGGGGAACCGAAACCCACCGGCCGCACGTTTTCAAGTTTCAAGAATCATGACCCAGAAGAACTTCCGCTCCGGGTGCACGGCTGCCTATGCAGCCGGCAAATTTATGAGGTAATCGACCATGCTGCAGGTTTTCGTCACGCTCTCGCGTCTCGCCAACAAGTACTTCGCCGTACTCGTCGTATTCGCCGGTATCGCCGGCTTCGTCAATCCGGAAACCTGCAAGCTTGCCGCGCCCTACATTTCGATTCTTCTCGGCGTCGTGATGTTCGGCATGGGGCTCACGCTCTCGCCCGCGGACTTCCGTGAAGTCTTCCGCCGCCCGCGCGACGTCGCGATCGGCATCGTCGGTCAGTTCGTCATCATGCCGGTCTCGGCCTGGGTGCTCTGCATCGTGATGGACCTGCCGCCCGAGGTGGCCGTGGGCCTGATGCTCTTGGGCTGCTGCCCGGGCGGCACGGCCTCGAACGTCGTGACGTTCCTCGCCCGCGGCGACGTGGCTCTGTCCGTCACGATCACCTCGTGCACGACGCTCTTGGCGCCCGTCATGACCCCGGCCCTCATGTATCTCTTCGCCTCCGAATGGCTTGAAGTGGACCCCGTCGCGATGTTCGTCTCGATCGTCCAGATCATCGTGGTGCCCGTCGCCGCCGGCGTCTTCGCCCACAAGTGGCTCGGCCGCAAGTTGGACAACATCGTCGCCGCGCTGCCTCTCGTCTCGGTGATCTCGATCGTCACCATCGCCGCCGCCGTCGTGGGCGGCGCCCAGAAGCAGCTCGTCTCGGCCGGTCTCCTCGTCTTCGCCGCGGTGGCGCTCCACAACGCGATGGGCCTCGGTTTCGGCTACCTCTTCGCCAAGATGCTCGGCATGAACCTCTCGAAGCGGAAGTGCCTCTCGATCGAAGTCGGCATGCAGAATTCGGGCCTCGGCGCCGCGCTCGCCACCGTGCACTTCGCCATGAACCCGATGGCCGCGCTCCCCTCCGCGATCGGCGCCCTCTGGCACAACATCACGGGTCCGGTGTTGGCGACGGTCTTCGCGAAGATGCGCGAAGAAGGCGAAGAACCGAGCTTCTTCGACCGCATCGAGGCTTTGGCCGCCAAGCAGAAGGCGGGGGATGCTCCGGAAGCCGTCCAGGGCTGACGCTGAAGACCTCCTTCTGAACCCCACTTGAAGAAATCCCCGGTCGACGGAAGCGGCCGGGGATTTTCTCTGTGCCTCTCGTTGGAGAAGCGCGGGCTTCGGCGTCACGGTTCAGTTCCCCCCGGAGCGGAACCGTTCGGGCGAAGGACTTACTTCACGATCTTGACGAGGTCAAATCCTCCCTTCTTTTCGCCGCCCACCGTGCCGAAGAGCCAGAGGTCGGTGACGACCCCTTCAAAGCCGTACTTCGCCGCGGCGTCCGACGGGAACGTGAAGACCGCGTCCTGACGGCCGTCGCCGTCGACGTCCTTCAACACCACCTTCGTCGGCTTCGCGCGGTCGGCGTAGAGGTCGACGTCCGGATTCGGGTACGTGACGCCGAAGATGAAGCTCTTCTGGTCCGCCTTCGTGACGTCGACGTCGTCCGAGCCGAAGAGAACCACGTCGACCGTGTCCTTCTTCGTGAGCGACAGCGTATCCGCCAAGATCGCCACCCGCAGGGGCTTCATGCCGGCGAAGGCGCCGCGCATGAGCGTCACCGACGCGTTGTACGCGTCGGCGCCGTACTGATGCAGATACGCTTCGGCCTTTGCGGGCGAAACCGTCTTCTGAGGTACGCGGCGGTCTTCAGGACCTCGTCGCCCTCAGACACCCACTTCTGCTGCTGCGCGTCGATCGCGGCGCGCAGGTCCTTCCTCGCGGCGTCGCCCAGGTAGTCGACGAGGTTCTGCGCGCGTCGAGGAAGGCGTAGAGACCGAAGTCCGCCTTGTAGTCGAAGCGGTCGGGCGAGGCGTGGAAGTGCTCCGCGGTCGCGACGTCGGGCGCCATGAAGGCCTGCGCCTCGGCGGGCTTCGCCAACGGGAAGAACGGCACGTAGGGCGTCTCGCAGGGACGGCCCGAAGTCTTCCAGCCGCGCGTGAGGAGCGGATCCGCCTTCATTTCGTAGACGACCGACTCGAACGTCCCCACGTTGCAGATGTCCCGCATCGACTGATGGAAGAAGCCCGAGGTGCGTTCCTCGCGCTTCCAGTGCCCGGACAGAATCGCCTGCACGTCCGCGACGCCCAACTTCTTCTTTGCGGGCCTGATCGAGTACGGGAAGGCTTCCTGGTCTTCCGTTTCCTTCCCCATCAGCATTTTCCAGGCCGTCTGGGCGCGGTCCTTGTTCCAGTCCGCCGCGCGGCGCGAGACCGGCTGATAGCTTTCGCGGAAGGAGAAGTCGGAGGCGTCGCCCGCCTTCGCGGGCTTGTACTTCCCGGTCTTCACGGCGTGATCGATCAGATCGGGCGACATGATGACGTCCTTCGCGTCGACGTCGATCTTGTCCAGAGAGAAGGCGATTGCGATGTAGGTGACTTCGTCGTCCTGCACCTTGCGGGCGATGTAGCGGTGGCCTTTGAGGAGCATGATCTGCCAGGCTTCGTTGCGGTCCGCCACCGTGTAGGTGCGCCCGCCCGAGGTGTAGCCGTACTTCGTCACGAGTCCGATCGCGACGTCGACGGCTTCGCGGGCGGTCTTCGCGCGCTCGGCCATCAGGCGGCGGATCCCGTAGCCGACGCCGCCGTCGACCACCGGGTTCTCCTCTTCGAAGGTCTCGTTGCAGTTGTTCGAGACGATGGCGACGCCGTGCTCGTTGACGAAGCCGTCCGAGAACGAGTACCCGGCCGGGTGCAGCGTCTGCGTCCAGTAGTAGCCGTAGGTGTGCGCGACCTGCGGGATCTTCGCGGCCGCGGGTTCGTACGTGATCATCTCGCCCGACTTGTGGTCGGCCGCAGGCACCCAATACTGGCTCATGACGATGCGAAGGTCATTGTCTTCGTTGTGCCCGACGATGATCTCGCCCGTCGCCGAGACGTTCTTTCCGACCACCACGGTCGAGCAGGCCGAGGCGTCGACCGCCATCCCGGCGACCGCCGTCGCCACGGCCGCCACCAACATCTGATGTCCGAACTTCATGTTTCTCCTCCTTTGGGTTCTGGCGATCGGCTGGTCGGGCCGGTCCGGTTGATTTCGAGCCATGCTAGGAAGAGCGCCGCGCCCCGGACAATTGGGGTTTGGTCCATCGGCGGGCCGACGGGGCGCGCGGCTTCAGGCGGCCTACGCCTTCCCCACGATCGCCGCGCTCGGCACGAAGTCTTCCTTCTCCGCGTCCCAGACGCAGAGGTTCCCGTCGTGCATGTCGTAGTAGAGGGCGTGAAGCTTGAGGGTACCCGCCTCCACCCTGTCGTGTAGCCACCCGTAGGAGAGGAGATTCTCGATCGAGAGCAGGATCGCCGCCTCCTCGCAGTGGCGGCTCCGGCCGTGATGGTCGTCCTCGGGAATGTCCGTGTGGGCGAGCTCGTCCAACACGGGATGCGCGAGGCAGAGCCAGCCGCGGATGTAGCTTTCGTTCTTCACTTCCATGGGGTTCAAGAGCCCGTGGATCCCGCCGCAGTTCGAGTGCCCCATCACGATGATGTGCTCGACCGCGAGGTGCTTCACCCCGTACTCGACCGCCGCCATCACGGCGTCGGGGGCGGCGGACTGGTCTTCCGCCGGGACGAGCGCCGCGACGTTCCGCACGACGAAGAGGTCGCCCGGGCGGCAGCCCATCAGGATCGCGGGGTCGACGCGGGAGTCACAGCAGGCGATGACGAGCGTGCGCGGGTTCTGGCCGTGCTTCAAGGCGTCGAAGAACTCGCGGTCGCGCTCCAGGTGCGCCTCCTTGAAGTTGTGAAAGCCCTCGATCAGGTCGTGGAAGTTGGTCATGGGGGTGTTGCGGGATTCGGTCTTGGGGGTTCATGGGCCCGTGTCGGGGCCGTCGCGCAATATAGCGCGGGCGAAGACCGTTGAGGAGGCGTTCGGGGTCCTCCATTGAGAGGAGGAAGCTCCCGGGACCGTAGAGTTTTTAAGCTTCTTGCCGATAAGCTTATCGTCCATAAGCTTATCGGTCGTACGCTTCCGCCCACCCCTCAGTGCGCCTCGGCGGCGGCCCCTTCGATCCGTCCGGCCCCTTCCGTCCGCGAGAGCGCCCGCGGCACGACCGCCAACACCAACGCGTTCGCCGCGACCGACGCCGCAGCGTGGCGGCCGAGAGTGACCGTTCGCGCAGAGCGTCCCGAAGGGCATGCGGAGAGACGCAGCCGAAAGACGCTAGAATTTGCCGGTATGCCGACGGCCCGCGGCTCCTCAAGGCCCTACGCGCACGCACGACCACAGAAACCCCGAGGAAAGACCTCCCATGACCGATTTGAAGCCGGAAGAGCGGGCCCGCCAATGGATCGACCGCAAACTCGAAGACGCCGGTTGGCAAGTCATCAACCGCGATGAGTTCGCGCCCGGCATGACCGCCGTCGCGGTGCGCGAAGCCGCGATGATGCATGGGTTGGAAGCGGACTACCTCCTGCTTTTGAACGGTAAGGCGGCGGGCGTCCTGGAAGCGAAGCGCGAGGAGATCAGCCTTGAGAATCCGCACCTCGCCGCACAGGCCGAAAACTACGCGCGACAGGTGAAGCCCTGGTACCCGGCCTGGGCGCTGCCCCTTCCCTTCGTCTACCTCTCGAACGGGAAGGAGATCGCCTTCAAGGATCTGCGCAAGCCTGAAGACGGCTACCGCATCCTCAAGCGCTTCCCGCGCCCGTGGGATTTGGCGCAGAAGCTCGACATCGACGAATTCGGGGGACTCCCCTTCCTCTCGCCCAAGGGGCTTCGCGCCTGCCAGTTCGAAGCGCTCACCAACCTGGAAGATTCCTTCCGGGCGGGGAAGCGCCGGGCGCTCATGATTCTGGCGACGGGCTCCGGCAAAACCTTCACGGCCTGCATGCTCGCCTACCGGATGCTCGCCTACACGCCGATGAAGCGCGTTCTCTTTCTCGTCGACCGCAACAACCTCGGCGTGGCCGCGCAGACGGCGCTGAAGAGCTTCGCGCTCACCGAGGGCGGAAAGCCCATGGGCGACATCTACGGCGTCGAGCGGCTCACGAGCGGTCGGATCGACGACCGGAGCCGCGTGATCGTCGGGACGATTCAGCGCCTCTATTCGAAACTCACCGGGAGCACCGAGGAGCTCTCCGAAGAGGACGAGGACGCCCTCAGCAGCCGTGAGGACGGCGCCGCGGTGGAGCTCCCCGAAAATCCGCTCCTGCCCTCGGACTATTTCGACCTCATCATCATCGACGAATGCCACCGCTCGATCTACAGCGAGTGGCAGAAGGTGCTCACGTACTTCAAGTCGGCGCGCCTGGTCGGCATGACCGCGACGCCGATTCCGGAGACGCTCGCCTTCTTCGACAAGAACGTCGTGGCGGAGTACACGTACGAGCGCTCCGTCCTGGACGACGTGAACGTCGCCTTCCGGATCTACCGCATCAAAACGGCGCTCACCGAAGAAGGCGGCCGGATCGAGGAAGGCGACAGGCTCGCCGTCACGGCGAGGAAGGACCACGCGCAGCGCGAGCAGACGGCGGTGGCGGAGCGGCCGTTCGATGCGAAGCAGCTCAACCGCAGCATCATCGTGCGCGACCAGGTCCGCAAGATCCTGGAGCGCTACAGGGACGCGGTCTACACGGAGCTCTACCCCGACCGCGAACCCAACTTCGACTGGCTCCCGAAGACGCTCATCTTCGCGGCCTCCGACCTCCACGCCCAGATGGTGGTCGAGGTGGCGAAGGAAGTCTTCGGCCGCACCGACGACAAGTTCGCGCAGCGCATCACCTATTCGGTCGGCGACAGCAACGAGCTCATCCGGCAGTTCCGCAACGACGTCGACTTCCGCATCGCCGTCACGGTCACGCTGGTCGCGACCGGCACGGACGTGCGGCCTTTGGAAGTCCTGATTTTCCTGAACGACGTCCGCTCGGCGACGCTCTACGCCCAGATGAAGGGCCGCGGCTGCCGGACGATCTCGCCCTCGCAGCTTCAGGCCGTGACGCCCAACGCGCACGCGAAGGAGCTCTTCTACCTGATCGACGCCGTGGGCGTGACGGAAAGCGAAAAGATCGTCCCCGCGATCGGGGACCAGGAAAACCGCCCGATCAACCCGACGCTCGAAGAACTCTTCGAGAAGATGGCGCTGGGCGTGCTGCCGGACGACTACCTCGCGCTCCTCTCGTCGAAACTGAGCTGCCTCGGCCACCGCGCCGACCCCGAAGACCTGAGGGACCTCAGTGCGGTCCTACCGGAAGGCCCGCTCGTCTGGGCGGAACAGATCGCCGACCGGTTGGAGAAGCACGATCTCCCGCCCTACGTCTCCGCGAACGAACCCAACCCCGAGCGCCGGGCGCTCGTGCACGGGCTCCTCACCAACATCCCCGCGAGAAGGAAGCTGGTCGAAATCGCCAAGGGGTACGTGAAGGAGATCCTCGGCAAGACCGACACCGTGACCTACGCGGGGTTCACCCTCGAAGAAGCGAAGGCGGCGACCGAGGCGTTCGAAAAGTACGTTTCTGAACACCGCGACGAGATCGAGGCGCTCCGCCTCATCTACAACCAGGAGTCCGGGAAGCTGACGCGCCCCGTCATCGACGACCTCGCGAAGCGGATCGAAGAGTCGATTCCCGGCTTTGCGGTCGGGAGGCTCTGGAGCGACTACGCCGTGCTTCAGCCCGACAGAGTGAAGCCCGTCGGGAACGTCGAGGCCGTCACGAACCTCATTCAGCTCGTGCGCTTTGCCTACAAGCAGTGCGACACGCTCTATTCGCTCACCTCGACCCAGGCCTCGCGCTTTGAGCTTTGGTGCGGCCAGACCCAGCGCGAAATCCCTGAGGACGAGAAGGAGCTCTTCCGCAGAATCGCCTCCTACATCGCGCAGAACGGCGGCTGCGACTTCGACCGGCTCCGCGCGGTCATCCCCGAGGTGGGGCCGCAGGTACTTGATTCCACGAAGGAAGCCGCCAACCAGGCGCTCTCCACGCTTAACGATTTCATACTGAAGGCAGCCTGACTCATGGCACAAAAGAAGAACACCGAAGCCGCGCTCATCAAGAAGGTCGACAAACTCGCCGACGTGATGGCGGGCGCAGGCGTCGGCTTTACCGACTACCTCACGCAGCTCACCTACCTGCTCTTTCTCAAGATGGACAGCGAACGGGTGACGGAGATGTGGGAGGAGTCGGCCATTCCCGAGGGCTACCGTTGGGACGACCTCCTGAACGCGACCGGTCAGGACCTCGTCGATCAGTACGAAGAGACGCTCGACGTCCTGAGCCGCGAGCGGGGGATCGTCGGCACGATCTTCACGAAGGCCGCGAACCGCATTGAGCGCCCGGTGTACCTGGAGAAGCTGATCTCCTTCATCGACGAGGAGAAGTGGCTCCTGATGGAGGGCGACGTCAAGGGCGCGCTCTACGAGAGCATCCTTCAGAAGAACGGCCAGGACTCGAAGAGCGGCGCGGGCCAGTACTTCACGCCTCGGGCGCTCATTGACGCGATCGTCGACGTCGTGGATCCGAAGATCACCGAAACGGTCTGCGACCCGGCCTGCGGCACGGGCGGGTTCCTGCTTTCGGCCTTCGCGCACATGAACAGGCAGTCGGACGACGAAAAGGCGCAGCTCTTCCTTCGGAACAAGGCGCTTCACGGCTCGGACAACACCGCGCTCGTCGTGACGATGGGTTCGATGAACCTCTATCTCCACGGCGTCGGCCTGGATCGGAGCCCCATCATCTGCGAAGACTCGCTCCTTCTGGAGCCGCAGGACCGCGTGGACGTGATCCTCGCGAATCCCCCGTTCGGGACGCGCCCGGCAGGCTCCGTCGAGATCCACCGTCCGGACTTCATCGTCGAGACGAGCAACAACCAGCTCAACTTCCTGCAGCACATCATGTCGCTTCTGAAGCGCGGCGGCCGCGCCGGCGTGGTTCTGCCGGACAACGTGCTCTTCGAGCGTGAAGGCGCGAAGATCCGCAGGGAGCTCCTCACCAACTTCAACCTCCACACGATCATTCGGCTGCCCACCGGGATCTTCTACGCCCAGGGCGTGCAGTCGAACGTGCTCTTCTTCTCGAAGGGCGAAACAACGAAGGACGTCTGGTACTACGACTACCGCACCGGGGTGAAGCACACCCTGAAGAGCCGACCGCTCACGCGCGCCCACCTCGACGATTTCGTGGCGTGCGCCGCGACGCCCCTGCGCGAGCGCCGGGAGACGTACGAGAAGAACGCGAATCCGAACGGCCGTTGGCGGAAGTTCGATGCGAAGGATCTTCTGAAGCGCGAGGGCTGCAATCTGGACCTCCCGAGTTGGATCGAAGATGAGAAGTCCGATGTCGAGCAGATGGACATGGATCAGTTGTTGAACGCCATGGAAGAGCGCATCCGCATCGTGAACGAAGCGTTCGACGCGATTCAGAAGGAGCTGAAGGCATGAACTTCGACGTGATGCGGCGGAAGCTCCTCCAGAAGGCCGTTCAGGGGCAGTTGGTGCCTCAACTTGATGACGAGCCTGCGGTTGAGCAGGTCGGGACGCCCCCGGAGGAAGTGCCTTTTGCCATTCCCGAGAAGTGGAAGTGGTGCACGCTGGGATCGATTGCCGTCTATGGCGGAAGAAATCAAGTGGCCGCCGAAGACATTCCTAGTGGCTCGTGGATTCTTGATCTCGAAGACATCGAAAAGAACACGGGGCGCTTGCTAAAAAAGAAGCGTGACGTTTCAGTATCCAGCAACAAGACTTCCTTTAAAAAAGGAGATGTCTTGTATGGCAAACTTCGGCCTTATCTGAATAAAGCAATTCTTGCTGATGAAAATGGCTTTTGCTCAACAGAAATTGTATCAATACCAAAGGAATCTTTCCTTGTCCCGTTGTTGCCTGAATATCTCAAGCTTTACTTGATGAGCCCTTCTTTTGTCGAATACGCGACACGTTGCTCTTATGGCGTCAAAATGCCTCGCTTGGGAACAAAGGATGCCAAAGCGGCCGCCATACCCATTCCGCCGATCCAGGAGCAGAATCGCATCGTCGCCAAGCTGAAGAACACCCTTGGGCTCATCGACAAGGCTGAAAAGGCCCATTCAGAACTCGTCGGTCCTCTTTCCGACCAGTTCCGCTCCTTGTGCATCGAACGGGCGATCAAGGGTGAGCTTGTGCCACAGCTCGGAAACGAACCCCAGGTCAAACAGCTCAGCGAGACTCTGGAGGATGTGACTTTTGCCATTCCTGAGAAATGGAAGTGGGCAAAGTTAAGCGAGGTCGCTACAAAAATTCAATACGGCTACACAGCATCTGCCAGCGACTCAGGCTCTGCAAGACTACTGCGAATTACCGATATTCAAGATGGACAGGTTGAATGGAACAGCACCCCGTATTGTTCCCCTACCGCCAGTGAAATCAAAAAGTTTGAATTAAAGACCGACGATATTCTTATCGCAAGAACAGGAGGAACAATCGGCAAGAGTTTCCTTGTCCAAAACACTCCATCTGAGCCGTCGGTCTTCGCTTCGTACTTGATTCGAATATCTCCTGAAACACAACTTATTTCACCCAACTTTCTCAAGTTCTTCTTGGAAAGCCCTTATTACTGGACCCAATTAAAAGACAATAGCAGAGGCACAGGTCAGCCTAATGTCAACGCCAAAGCCTTAGGCAATTTGCGTTTGCCCCTTCCTCCCCTCGAAGAGCAGCGCCGTATCGTCGAGAAGCTCTACGCGCTCTTCAAGGACCTCGACCGCCTCACCGGTTGAGCAACGCGGACTCCAAACCCCGCAGACAAAAAACGCCCCGCCGGCCACTTCGTCCAAACCGGCGGGGCGTCGTGTTGCCGGGAAGGAAGAGAGACATGCCCTCCCCGGCAGACCTCCCGGACTTCGGTCCGACTGCCCGATCAGGCCGAAGGAATCCCGGAGGTGTTTGAGAAACAATCACCGGACGTCGCGTCCCTCCAAACTCAAGACTTCTCCAACCCGTCTCGCCCGGCATTCACCGCCGCCACGGCCTCGGGCTGCGGGACCACCGCCCCCGTCAGCTTCTTCACCTCCGGCGGATTCAAAATCGACCCGTTCAGCAAACCCCGAATCGTCCCCACGGCCGCGGCCGTCCAGAAGAAGGCGAGAAGAGCACCCAACTCCGCCGCCACCCACGGCAAAAGCGCCAACTCCATCATCGCGGAGAGCCGGAGTGCGAGCACCGTCAAAGCGCCCACGGGGAAGACGAACGCCCACCAGCTGATCGCGAACGGCAGCTTCCCCTCGCGGAGGTTCTTCACCGTCAGCACCGCCGCGATCACCATCCACCACAACGCCGCGCCCATGAAGGCCGACGCCACCAGCGTCCCGTAGCGGATCAAGGAGGCGTCAGCCACGGCGTGAAGGAGCGCCAACATGCTCAGAGGAATCACCGCCAAGGGCGCCAGGTGCACCCAAAGGGTCGGGGTCATCTTCCCGACGATGGGCGCCCCCAGGAAGTGCCTCGCCATGGTGAGCGCCGTCAGCCCCACGTACATGAAGACCCCCGCACCGAACCCCACCATGTTGACGCCGAAGTAGACCTCCCGCATCAAGCCTTCCGCAGGGGCCGCCAGGCCCGCGCCCGCCACCGGGATGACCACCAAACCCACCGCCGGGATGAAGTGGCCAGGCGTCACCTGGTCAAGGGTCAGACTCTTCCCCGCGAAGAGAAGCGAGAGGATCACGAAGCTCGACAAGAACGTCCCCACGACGCCCGGCCACCAGAGCCAGGCGACGACGGTCAAGGATTCCGCGCGGACGGTCCACTCCGCAGCCATGACGAGAAGCGCGATGGGAAAGGTCGCGTAGAACGCTCCTTCCACCGGGTGCGAGACGGTGTGGAGCACCGCCTTCGGGAAGAAAACGAGCCGGAGCACGGCCGCCGCGCCCAGCACCGTCATCATCACGACGGCGGCCCAGTGGAAGATTTCGGCCGGGAGCGCCGCCCAGGCGAAGGTCTTCGAGAAGAGCGTGAGCGCGAGGCTCGTGACGGCCGTCCCCATGACGGCCGCGAACCAACCCGGAGCCATGGTGCGCACGAAGAGAGTGAAGCGGTTCATGTGGAAAATCCTTTTTGAAATGTTGAACGGGCGGAATGTCGGTCGAAGGCGGTCGGCAGGATTGCAGAGCAGCCGGAGCCTCAACCGCCCCTGCGGCGGCGGTCGTTGGTCGTTGAAGCGTGGTCGGTGGTCTGAGACCGGTCGGGAAGATTGAGCGGTGTCGGCGGAGCGGCCTCGGGGCGCTTTTGGTCAGGTCGGCCCCGATTGGTCGGTTTGGTTGGTCGGTCTGGTCGTCCGGCCCGCCGACACCGCTTCGCCTCACTTGTCCGGTACAGGGCTCCCGCCTCCGGCGGACGCGTCGGCCGAGGTTTCGAGTTCGCCCCCGCGGGCGCGCCACTCCATGACGCCGTCCCGCACGATGTGAAGAGTCCGGCCCTTCTTCGCCAAGGCTTGAGCCGCGTCCCGCGCCAGGAAGCAGTAGGGACCGCGGCAGTAGGCGCCCAGTTCCGTCCCTTCGGGGAGCCGCAGAGCCAGGGCCTCGATCTCGTGCCCCTCGGCGTGGAGCGCCCCGGGGATGTGCCCGGCGGCGTATTCCGACGCGGGGCGCACGTCAACGAGCATCATGCGGCCGGCCTCCACCCTCGCCGCGGCCTCCTCCATCGAGATCACGTCCGCGTCCGCGCGGATCTGACGGTCAAGTTCCGCAAGCGATTCGAGCGCCTTCTCCGCGGCGGCGCGAAGCGTCACCGCCAGATCCGCCACCCAGGCGCCCGACAACGCGTAGCGTTGGCAGCGGCCCTCGCGCGCGGCGGTCACGAGACCGGCGCGGGCGAGGATCTGAAGATGGTTGCTCACGCTCTTCAAATCAGTCGAGATGAGGGACGCCAGCACCTCCACCGTCCTCGGCGACTGCGCGAGGATTTCAATGAGTTCCAGCCGCGTCTCGTGCCCGAGCGCGCGCCCGACGATGCTGACCTGGTGGTAGAGCTGGTGCTTCGTGTCGATGTTGGCCATGGGGATGACATTCCAAGAGATGTTGGAATGATGATATTCCAATGTTTGTTGGAATGTCAAACGACCACGACGCCGAACTCGACGCCGAACACGGTGCTGAACTTGAGGCCCCGATGCGCGAAGGGCCTCCGGCCGACGCCGAAAGCCCCTCCGAAGCGGGTCCTCACTCTTCCTTGGGATCAGGCCGTTTCTTCAGCCTTCACCTCGGTCTTCACCCCGATCTTCAGCCCCCGCACCTCGCGGGCGTCCAGCACGAAGTCGCAGTAGGCCAAAAGGTCCTCGTCGTGCGTGACGACCAAAACCGCCCTTCCCGCTTCCGCCTCTTCGCGAAGGAGCTTCGCCAAGCGCTCCAGATTCCCGCCGTCCAACCCGCTCGTGGGTTCGTCGAGCACCAGCAAAGCCGGATCCTTCATCAACGCGCAGGCGATGACGAGCCGCTGCTTCTGCCCGCCCGAGAGGCTCTGCGGGTGGCGGTCACGGAATTCGATCAACCCCAAGCGCGTCAAGGCGGCTCCCACATTGGCTTCTTCTTCCGGCGTCAACACCGGCATCCGGCTCCAGAAGCCGGGGGTGCGCAGCGCCAAACGCCTCGCGTACGCCACTTCCTCCCAGACGCTCCGCATTTGGAGCTGGTGGTCGGCGTTCTGAAGGACGAGCGCCGTGCGGCGGAGCCGCTCGGCTTCACTTCCCAACACCTCGCCCCGCACGCGGAATTCGCCTTCCGCGCCGGTTTCAAGCCCCGCCAGGACGCGGGCGATGGTCGTCTTCCCGGAGCCGTTCGGCCCCACGACGGCGGTGATCCCGGCGGGCAAAGAGATCCCGACGTCGCGGACCGCGACGGGGCCGCCGTCCGCCATCGCCCAAGAGAGGTGCGAGACGCCGAAAACTTCAGTCTCGGCCTCCTCCGCCGTTGGGGCGTCGTCGCCGAACCGCACCCGGACGGGCCGATGCCGAAGCGCCCGGCCGGCGCCTTCGTCCGAGAGCTCCCGCACGCCCGCGCGCCCCGCGATCTCTTCCAGGGTGCCTCTCGCCGTGATGCGGCCCGACTCCATCAGGATCACTTCGTCGGCGACGCCGCGAAGCCATTCAAGACGATGGTCCGCGACCAAAACCGCCCGGCCGCCCGCCTTCACTTCTTTGAGGACGTGCGCGAGCGCGGCGCGGCCGGCTTCGTCCAGGTTGGCGGTAGGTTCGTCCAAAAGCACCACCTTGGGACCGAGGGCGAGGAGCCCCGCCATGCCCGTCAACTGCTTCTGACCTTCGGACAACACGTGGATGTCCCGCGTCCATTCCGATTCGACCCCCATCCGGGCCGCCGCCGTGCGGGAGAAAGCTCAGCATCCCCTGAACGCCACGCGGGCGCGCGAAGCCCGAAGGTGAGTTCGTCCCCCACGGAGAGCGCGAAGAACTGCGATTCCGGATCCTGCATGAGCGTCCCGGCCACCCGTCCGACGGCGCCGAGTGA
>VOFH01003035.1_pt1 | contig 16334 bp, 28 predicted proteins | sample 5384091 | NCBI WGS metagenome assembly VOFH01 (sample SAMN12384727, study PRJNA508395) | human gut metagenome | isolation source: healthy gut G | host: Homo sapiens
ATCGCAGGAAGAATGAATCTCAAGGAAATGTCAACATGTATGTAGTTTTGAAGGTGCAAACCTTTAAATGGCCCAGTGGCTCAGTTGGTTAGAGCGTCGCCCTGTCACGGCGAAGGTCGAGAGTTCGAGTCTCTTCTGGGTCGTTAGCAATGAGCTGACGAGTTTGGTAAATTGCATATGGATATGGAATCTTAGCTCAGCTGGGAGAGCATCTGCCTTACAAGCAGAGGGTCATAGGTTCGAGCCCTATAGGTTCCATATATGGATGGATTCCCGAGTGGCCAAAGGGGGCAGACTGTAAATCTGTTGTCTGTGACTTCGAAGGTTCGAATCCTTCTCCATCCACTTAGCTTAACAGCTAAGCCGATGTGGCTCAATTGGCAGAGCAGCTGATTTGTAATCAGCAGGTTATCGGTTCGAGTCCGATCATCGGCTTTTGATTTTAAAAATTAATATCGCGGGTGGAGCAGTCTTGAAGCCATAACCCGAAGGTCATAGGTTCAAATCATGTCCCCGCTATTTTGCCCAGATAGCTCAGTTGGTAGAGCAGAGGACTGAAAATCCTCGTGTCGCTGGTTCGATTCCACCCTCGGCTTCCAAAGATTCTTAGATCTTCCAGGGAATCGGAGTCTCGCAGGGGGATGCTCGAGTTGTAGCACAGAATGATCTCTGGGAGCTGATCCTGTTTGGTGAGAGCGAAATGAAGGATTTTCATAAGAATCTTTCCAAGCTGTTCTTCACCATTTCCATGGTATTGGCGGAAAGGACGGCTACAAGACCATGTTTCTTGGAATCCGGGGTGCAGGCGGGACCGGCAGATTCAGCTGCTGGTGTTGAGGTTGTGCTGTTTTCCGGAATCTGGAAGGTTACGGTGAAATCTTTCTCTGTTTTTCTCAGAAGAGACTGTAAAGCCTTTGCTGTTGCCAAATTTGGTAAGGTTCTGGACGGCAATTTCATTGTCAACGAGAATGATAAGGGTACCGCCATTTGTCATTTCTTCGGATTCTTTCTTTGCGTTTACAACTGGGAGTGGGCAGGCCATTCCTCTTGCATCAAATGTTTTAGTTTCCATGTAATTCCTCCTACTATCTATATTGTATTTTTGAATTGATATTTTTTTTTAACAGACTCTATAATACAGCATATATTAAGTAATGGATACTCTGACACAGTAAATTTTTTTAATATATTGCGTGAGTAATGCTGAAAATTAATTTGTACTGCATTAGAGCCTGTTTAATAATTAAATTATACACTCATATATGCCCTCTGGATCCAGGTCTTGCTCCTGAAGTAGTTTCTCAAGGGCAGTGCGGTTGTGGGGGGGCGCACACCAGGAAAGTCCGCAGCTGGCAGAGATACTTCTTGGAACCGGAATCAGTCTTCCTGGAGCACCAGTGGCTTTGCAGGATTTCTCCATGGCGATGGCGTCGGTGGTGCAGCGAAAGGTGATGATTAAGCGTTTTCCTGGGAAATCATGGGGTACCTCCTGATTGACCGCATATTTGGTCGAAAAAAATTTTATTGCTATTAAAGTGCGATATATGGTGCATTACAAACTTTCTGTAGAATAGGAAGTGGTCGTTATTTCACTGGGTTCTAATGAGAGTTCTCCGCAATCTGATTCATTTAAGGATGAAACTGATCCCTGTTCCGGAGCCACTTCAGCAGGTGTCACCAGATACCCATGCGAAACCGGTTCAATAGTCTGTTCCATTACCCCTGTGAAGGGAGCTCCAGGCCGCCTGTTCCTTGAAGGCTCCATAGAGAAAGTTGTTGAGATTTCTTCGGTGATGGATTCAGACCTTCCCATGATCATGCCTTTTGCCTGGTGTTTCGTACCAGCGGATGAGAATTTCATCTTCAGGCAGGAAGAAATGTTGATTTTCTTCGAACACATTCTTCAAGGAAAGTGAAGTCCAGCTTCAGGACTGTGGCGGTTCCGTTTTCATCTGTAGTGAATTCTCCGGAGGCTGCAATCAGATAGCTTTCCTCGTGGAGGGTAAGCCAGGATTCTTTGAATTTTCCAAGTCGGTCAGGGGATGCTGTGCCATTCGCCGGATTCCAGAAAGTTTACGGAGAAATTGCCTTTTTCACAGGAGAATGAAATCTTTTGCACACCTTCCTGTCATATTATTGTGGAAAATCTGGATAAACAGCGGAAAAGACCAATGCTCTGTGGAGAAAGTTCAAAAACTTTGCCATTAAGCTGTTGGGTGAACTGGTAAGGATTCGGTTCAGGAAGTCCTTTCACGTAATTCCAGGTATTCGGTCTGGTGTTAGTACTGTGGCGGAGCCCAGATGGATTTTTTTCCAGCCGCCTTTTCGGAGGGCTGGAAGTGTCTGAGGCGCGTGAGTGCCGTTTTCAAGCTCGGCAGTCAGGCGGTTCAGGAGTGTCTGGGCACATGGGTTTTCAGGCAGAATATCTGCAGGATGAAAGTTGCGCGGAAAATGCTTGCGGATAATGTTCAGCATGACGCAGTTCTGGAAAAGTTCGTTATTTCCGGCGTTTGTGACGACTACCATGTTCATGTCAGGGTAAACGATTACATTCTGACCAAGCATTCCATTGAATTCAAAGCTGCCGGGCGGGCTTCCATCCACAGCTGGTAGCCATAGCCGAAAGTACCTTCAATGCTCTCCTTATGCTTGGCGGTGGAGACTTCAACCCAGAATTCCGGGATAATCTGTTGACCGTTCCATTTACCTTTTGTAGATAAAGCTGACCTAATTTTGCCATGTCTTCGGTGCAGAGGAAAAGTCCCCAGCCGCCTTTGGTAATGCTTTAGGCAGATTTCCCAGAAATAGCGGTGATTCCCAAGGGGATCGAAAAGCCGCGGTTCCAGGTATTCGGTAAGTGACTGACCGGTGCGTTCGTGACGATGGCGGACAGAACGTAGGTATTCAGGCTGTTGTACTGGAAATTTTCCCCGGGGTGCCGCTGATGGAAGAATTCAGGTAGCTGGTGAGCCAGTCGTTTCCAGAGACAATCCCGGATTCGTTGAAAGTGACGCCGCTGGTCATTGTGAGAAGATTTTCTACAGTGACTTTAGGGCGGAAAATCTTGTTAAAGGTGTTCAGCTTTTTCTGGAAAATGTCGTAAATGTTCTCGTCCAGGAGAAAGCTTGCCTTCCTCAACCAGAAGACCAATTGCCATGCCGGTGATGCTTTTGCACATGGAATGGGTCACGTGCCAGATTCGGCTGCGGTAGGGGGCGAAATTAGCCTCGCAGATGACCTTTCCATTTCGGAGAACCGCGAAATGGTGCATGTCTGTATAGTGTGAAGTGTCCAGCTCCCGTAGCAGGTCGGCCAGCATGTCAGAGGAAATATCCTGCCTCTCGGCGTGGCGCGGGGAAATGGCTGCTCGTATGGTTTGTCAAATGGAAATTTAGTTTTTGCGGGAAGAAATCTACCCGGCTGGCTCCGTCCGTTTTTTCCCAGAATAATGTTTGTAATCAGTTCTGCAACTGCAATCTGTTCTTTTGCCATAAGGTGCCTCCTTTCTTTTGGGAAAGCGGTAAAGTTGTTGTTAGGTTATTGTAGCAGTGGGGGACAAAAGTGTGTCAATAAAGGGTGAAATGGGGAAAATTTATAAAAAATGGTTCTATGGGTTGTATTGGCAGACATAAAATATTACTAGAGCCTGTTTGAAAATCATTCCCCGCAATCTGCACGCCCCACTTTGCGGTATATTTTGCCCGAATTCAGTTGCCGTAGCCCGCTACGCGCTTCATCGGACAAAATCTCCATACAAATTGTGACGCACATCTTGCAGAAAGCCTTTTTCAAACACGCTCCTAGAACCTGCACAATCATGAAAAGTGCGCAGTTCGCAGAGGAGTTTTTTCAAACATATTCTGGCGGCTGTTGCTGTGAGCTGTCCGTGCAGTCTGCCGGAGGCAGAAAAAGTGCCTGAAATGGTACAAAGTTAATTGCATTAGGAGACAGCAGCGGTGATAAGCTTTTGGATTTTGGACAGGCATGACAAGAAGGAGGGCCTTTATGAGATTATTGAAAAATATTTCAATCGGGAAAATAAATTCAGTTTGAAAGAACGTTTCAATATGGTGATGACCGTGGTGACTTGTTTTTCATGGGAGTGATGGGAAAATGGACGGGTATGCAGGGAATAAAGGGACTGATTGATGGAATCGGCGGACTGGCTGTAAGGATGAATGGATGGCTGGTGACTGGCTGGGAGCTGGGCGCGCATAAAGCTTATGAGATATATGCGAAAAAAGGTATAGTGGGAAGATTTTTCCAGGGAAAGATGCTGGAAGGAATAGATGTGGTGAAGCGTGGACAGGCTTTAGTGGAAAGGGCTGGGCTGAGGAAGAAGGGGAAATCGGATACGGATGTTTCACATGAGAAAGGACTGCCTTGCATGGAACGATGGGGGTGCAGAGGCAGTCCGTAGAGGCATAATCGGTTGATTTAATGTAACTATGAAACCTATATTGTCAGGTGGATATGTAATGGTTGGCTCTGTATATAAATACAGTGAAGCATGGTTGGAATGGCTTAAAATCTGAACCGGCAATATTTGAAAAATTAATTGGTAACTGTGAACTATGTTCACGAAAACATCTCGCGGTATAGTATCTGTGGTATAGTTACATTAATTGTTAAAATGAACTGTAATCGGACAGATTTCGCTGTTGGTGCCGACTCTCATGTTCGGACCCCAGATCCCGGCCCCGGAAGTGACAATGTTGTGCATAGTTCCTTTTCGAAGGTAGCCACAGAATTTTCCCAGAATAGATGGATAATCAGGTTTCGGGAAAATCTGGTCCGTCATGGGTGTGACCACAAAGGTCAAAGGTCAACACCGGCAGCAGCTGTCTCGTCTAATTCTTTTGGCTGATGGTCAATGAAAATAATTGGTTTTCCCTGGTCCAGCGATTCGGTAAGCTGGGCCGGGTGGCTCTGGAGCCTTCTACTTTTCACAGCGGGAGGCATCCCGGCGGCCGACAATATAAAATTTGTTGTCGATCAGAACAGATTCATCGTCTAGCAGGTGAATTCCTGCGTCTGTAAGAAATTCTTCCATTCTGGGATCGTTGTAGTTATCTTCTGTTCCGTTGAAGGTGAAACCTGCCAGGATTGGTTCGTTCAGGTCGTGATTGCCCCAGCAGGCGTAAACTCCATATTTGGACTTAATTCCTTTTAAAATTTCTTTTAATTTATCTGGTTTGGAAATGGCGTCATATTCATTATCGAAAATATCACCTGCGATACAGACTACATCTGGATTTTCAGTATTGATCTTTTTTCACAATTCGTTTTGCCTGGGCGGTTCCCATGCTGTAGCCGAAATGGGTATCAGCGAGAAGGACTATTTTCAGGGAATCCATGCCGTCAACTGTTTTTCAACGTTTATCTCATAAGGTGTAGTTTTCATGGGTTACATGAAGGATTCCGTAAACACTGAGGCTGATGATCAGTATGGTGCAGATCAGGCCTGTGATGACGAAAGTGCTGCGGTGCCCGATAAACGGGGCATGGAATATGTATTTCAGTATCAGACGGCCAAAATCAACGACAGCGATTACCAGCAGAATATAGATGAAAGTTCCGAGAAAATAGTTACCTGTATGCTTGAGAATACGGTGCAGGTTGGCCGGCTTTTGATGAGAAAGCCGGTGAGCAGGGCTGTTGCTAATATTATGTAAACTCCTATAAAGGAAGCGCGAAATGCCATTGTCTGAAAAAGTCTGTGACAGGCGCCCATCCATCGTATCATCCAACGGACAACGTATGCATTGATCAAGATGTATAGGGGTGCGAGAAAGAGTGCGGCCATGAAAAAACCTCCGTTATATTTACTTTGAAAATTAGCAGTTACACGCTTTGTTACCGTGTCTGCGCAACAATGGGTACAGTATACTGCGGTTAATAAGTTTTTGCAATTGTGCATATAATAAGGAGAAAATGAGATAGACAGGAGAGCTGTTGCTTATGCGGGCAAAGGAGAAAGATTCCTGAAACCTGGAACATCAGGTATGCCAATTATTTTAAGCAATGGCAAAGGGCAGGAAATATATGAGAAAATGGTTTCCGGGCTTTTTTTATTCTTCAGGGCTGTTTATTCCATTCATTTTATTACTACCGTATATGTGTACAATTGCCTTGAATGGGGCTGATAAAGCACTTTTACTGCATTCTCGGGGGTGGAGGATATGGTTCCGCTGATGTTGATGGTACAGATGAAGGGGATTATGGAGGAAGCGGTGAAAGCTCAGGCGGTGATTGCAAGGTCGGAGGTGTACAGGCGGCTGGAGGAGGGGGAAAGTGAAGGAGAAATTCTGGATGAAGTAAGAAAGTATCGCAGGGAAAAACAGGGAAAGAAGAGTTGAGCAAATGACAGCTGCGACAGAAGATGAAGAGGTGTTATCCTTCCGAATAGCAGAATTAAATAGTGGCAGGAGTTTTGTTGTTGGGTATGGAGGTGTCTGGAAATTACTGAGTGCGGTGGATAAGCTGCAGCAGTATGGAGCAACGGCAGAGGCAACAGTCGGGCAGGTTCTTACATATAATGGAAAGCTGAAATTAGTTCCCTATCATGAGATCAGCAGCGGTAAAACCAGGGATGGGAAAGAGGTTTTTCACAGTGCAGATTATGGCTATCTGAAATCAGTGGAAAGTAGTCAGGACAGGAGGCACCAGATTATGTAAAAATACATATGTGCCTGTCAGCTTCCTGCGAAGCTGGTGGTCAAAAAGCGAGATAGTGCCGGTTATGTGACTGCGCTGACAGCTGATGGAAACTGCTTGAGGGGTGAGACTTTTCGCCAGGGCATGTATCTGGCTTCCGCAGATTTTTCAGTGCAGAAAGTAGGAAAATGGTGCGCTTTTTTATGCAAAGGAAAAGGACATGGAATTGGATTTTCCCAGTTTGGGGAAATGAGATGGCGAAGAAAGGGAGTGGCTGGGAGGAGATATTGGAGACATATTTTCCGGAGATGGAGGTTGAGACAGTGATGGAGATGGAGAGGTGAAAAATGTTGCTGAAAATCGAAAATTACTTTTATTATAAAAAAGTTTTATAAAACCCCTTGAATTTTTCAAAAAAGTGTTATAGTATAACACATACTTGATGACATAGTAATTAAAACTACATGATAAAGTTTACAAAAACATTTGCAGCTCAGGGATCAAAACTGATTGCTTGCAAAGTTGCTTTGGAAAAAGTTCTAGGAGGTGCTATCATGAAATTTAAATTAAAGATCCGGAAGTGCGATTACACATGGGATTGCTTTTTTCTTCTGGCAGCAGTGGAGCAGCGCCTTTATTGATTCGCTCGTCAGAGTGGGAGCGATCATATTCATATTGTGGCACTGGGAGTGTTTATTCTTACGATGATGCTGCTTTTATGCGGCAAGTACTCTTTATCATTCCGTTGATTCGGGCGAAGGTGAACCGCAGACTGAAGAAGCTGGATCATATGATGATCTTTATGTAATGATCGCTGGAAGCTATACGCCGGTGTGCCTGATTGTTCTTCATAACAAGATTGGATATATACTTTTGCACTTGTGTGGGCGACAGCAATTGGAATTGTATTTAAGGCATTCTGGGTGACTTGTCCGAAATGGATTTCTTCTGTTGCTGTATATTGGAATGGGCTGGTTGTGTGCTTGCGTTCATGCCAATTATTCATGCATTGCCTAAGGCTGGATTTTGGCTGCTGGCGGGGGAATTATTTAACGATTGGCGGTGTGATCTATGCACTGAAGCTTCCATCTTTAATGCGAAACATAAAATTTTGGGTCACATGAGATTTTCCACGTATTTATTATGCTGGGAAGCGCGTGTCATTTTATTGTGATGTATTGTTTTGTGGCGAATATGCCGATTTGATGATATAGTAAGGTAAAATATTTTAGACAAGTTTTTTAATAACTTTTAATATTTAGAGGAACTGTGACCTCCTTTAAAATTCCATCAGGGCTAATTTTTTCGCCCGGGTTAATTGTTTGATTGCATATTCCCGGCTCATGGCTTCTTCTTTGGTGGCGTAGCCTTCGTAGTAGACAAGGGTTACCGGACGTTTGGTTTTTGTGTATTTGGCTCCGTTTTTTGCCGCTGTTGTGGGCTTTCAGGCGCTTTTCCAGACAGTTTGTCCATCCGGTGTAAAAGTACCGTCGGCACACTGGACGATGTAGGTGTAATTCATGGGGCTCCTTTTTTGGGGTGTAAGGTGAAAGTTCTTAATGTTTTTATTATGAAAGTCCCGGACGGCAGCCATGAACGAGCCATGCTTGCATGAGTGAATTATTGGATATCGGACGGGCTAGAGCGTATGAGTAAGTAGGGTGATAGCCCGGATTACGAATGCGGTCGGCAACAATGGGAGCGCTATAGGCGCGGAACAGCTGACTTTCATATATGGTGATGTTGCCAACAGGCGACATGTCCGTTTAGGAATTAAATAAATATTTATGTAAAGGAGTATCGTCATGCTGTTAACTGGATGACAATGCTCCTTATTTTTATAAAAAGCAATCGGTAAGCTGGTATATTATTTGCAGTCAAAAGAATACTATAGCGTGTCAGAATAGCTACCATGGCGGGTTTCGGGCTCTTAGCTGCCTGGAAGGACTGGAAAAAGCAGGTAGGATTTAGGTACCGACTGCGGATTTTCCCACCTGCTTTATTATACGTTGTTTTTTACTTTTGTGAATGTTGATATTTCATGGACTGAATTTTTTTTACGGCAGATACGTGATCGGGTCGATTGGTTCTCCGTCTTTTTTCATGGCGAAGTACAGGTTACTGCCTTCTTCGCTGTAATAAATGGTAGGAGCTGCGACATAGCCTATGATGGAACCTTTGGTGACGGTATCGCCTTCAGCAACGTCCAGATCAGTAAGCTGACCATAGATTGCCTGGTAGCCGTTTCCAAGCTCCATGGTGACGGTAGTGCCAGTTTGGGCATTATTTTCAATCGAATATACGGTTCCGTTTACTGCGGAAACTACGGGGGCACCTTCCACTGCTTGTACGGAAATCGCAGGGCTCAGTTTATACTGATCCAGAGTTGAAGTAAACACTCTGATCCATGCTGTAATCAATGAGAACATGTCCGTTTACCGGCCACTCCATTAATGTATCTTCCGAGAAGTTGATTTCCGGTCCTTTTGCAGGAGATCTGGGCGTTTACGCTGGTACTTTCTCAATGTCAGAGGAGCTGGAAATATCAGCGGTATCGTTAATGTCAGCAGAATTGGTTAAGTCCACGGTATTGTCAAGGCTTGCCATGTCTGTTGCGGATGAATTATTGATTCGTTTATCAAAGACTCACTGTCTAGGATTCCGGTATCGGAAATTCCGTCCAGATCTGCTTCTACCATGTTAGTACCTGCTTCTGCAAGGGACGAATCATCAGTTGAGTTGGCTCCATCTGCTTTGGCAGTGTCATTTTTTCCTGGTGCTTTTCCAATGGAAGCACTTCCTGAATATGTTCTGGTTTGTTTGCAACCTGGTAAGCGGTCGCTCTCGAGAACTGCCATAACTGCAAGGAGAGCGCCGTTGAAAATAAATTTTGCTGTTCTGTTTTTCCTCATATTCTTTTCACCTCTACATACATTCTGTTCACAGCTGTTGTACCTGTCTGTATTTATAGGGTGTCAGAAAATTGGAGGTTATTCATTAATTCATGAAAATGAGAAAATTTAAATTGGTGGCACTTATATAAGCGGCATGGTATAATAGGGAAAACATGTCCGTTTAGAAATAATTTACAGGGGGTAACTTGTGGTGAAGATTACAGAGGAGCTTTTGCAGAAAGCTGATCAGATTCCGAATTTCTCAGATGGAGTCATTATGCCGGATGGGGATTACAGATTGATTGAGGAAAGGGCCATCTTCAGACCATGATGGCGCTTTTGCCATATCCGGAGAAGGAGATTTGGAAGATGATCCCGGAGAATGATTCGGCACTGTTCTGGATGATCGAGAAGACAGGATGTGTGCTTACAGATTATAATTCAACTGTGGGTATGGTGATGACGCGGTCGCAGAAGGAGGTTTTTGATGCTGGTTGCCCATGGGATTATTTCGCCGGAGTATTTTGATATTACCAGGCAGAGGCAGAAGATGCGGGATCAGGGCAAGCAGGGTAGCACTGTATCTGAAGAGAAAACAGAACAGGATTGTTGAGGTATATAAATTCGAAAACTGCTGTACCATTTAATGGACTTTGAAAGAGGGGTTAAATGGATACAGCAGTTTTTAGTTTCTGTTCACTGGCAGATTGCGGGAATAATTTTTCAAACAGGTTCTATCGAGACGTTGACTGCAGCGATAACAAAATTATTGTTCCATCTGCCGTCCAAGAAACCCGGCAGCGGTCTGCGCCAGAAGCTTTTCGCTGGCGCCGGGAATGTTTTTGTCGGTTTTCCCATGAGGATGACACTGCCGATAGCATCTCCGGCGGCTATGATGGGCTGGATAACCTGGGATGTGGATGGAACTGGCTGTTCATCCACCACAGGGACTTTGCCACGGTCTTTGGCACTAAGACATTTTGGCTTCTGTCATTGATAACAGCTTCAGCTGGCTGCTGATCAATTTTCCAATGAATTCCTTACTTCCCGGACCGGCAGCTACTACCTGGTCGTGGTCGGTGATGCAGGAAAGCATGCCGGTGGAATGGGAGAGGGACTCGGCGTATTCTTTTGCAAAAAAGGCTAAACTCTCCGATTGGGGAGTATTTTTTTCAGAATGATTTCACCTTCACGGTCGGTGAAAATTTCAAGTGGGGGTACCTTCTTTGATTGGGCAGGTCCGACGGATTTCTTTTTAGGATGACCACCCGCCCAGATCATCTATTCTTCTTACGATTCCTGTGGCTTTCATTTATCTGTTCCTCCTGTACTTTATGATGCAATTGTGGGAAACAATTGACTTTTTAAACACACTATAGAGCTTGTTTGTTTTGTGGGTTTCCATATTTTGTAGTGTATGGATAGTATGTGAAAATATGGGGAATTATGCACGAGATAGGTAATTTTTTGCTCGTGACAATAAGAAGGTATCATATTCAACAGTTTTTGAAAGGCAATTAGGCAGTATGATTGGTTTACATAACAAAAACTTATGAGTTGCCGGCCAGGTTGTGAACGCTACTTCTTGTGCTTGTCACAAGAAGGTTCGTCTTTTGTGCATCAAAGCGCATTACTGTGAATGGAGTGAGCAGTAACGAACGGTGTTACTGTTCACTGGTAACGTTCCGCGAGGTGTTTTTTGTGAACAAAGTTCACAGAAAACCCGAGAATCTCAGCGCGAAATCATGCGAATGCATGATTTCTGTGCATCGCGAAGCGCGTTACTGTGAACGGAGTGAACAGTAACTGAACGGTAATTTCGGAGAAAATTCATGCAAATTATGTATGGTTTACATATGGAAATCATGATAAAATATATTTATGAAGAAAAAAAGCTTGTTTTTTTAGCGTTTGCAACCATTGCGATTGCATTATTGCTTGAAGCCGGAATTTTAAAGTATGTCAATGACAGTAATACATACAGGATGTCAAAAGTACTGCTGGATCGTGTTATCACCGTGCTCAATAAAATGATGATAGTGAAAATGGACTCATCGAATCGCTAAAGGACGATTATATAGTAAGAGCAAAGGCTGTATCCTATATTATAGATGCAAAACCACAGGTGGAATATGATGTAGAAGAATTGCAGAAAATAGCAGATTTGATATTAGTAGACGAAATTCATTTGTTTGATAAAAACGGATATATCTACAGTGGTACTTTGCCTAAATACTATGGTCAGTTTTGACTCCGGAGAGCAGATGGAATATTTTAAGCCTATGCTTACAGATAAAAAAGCTTACCATGTGTCAGGATGTTACTCGAATACCGCTGAAGGAAAGGAACTGATGTATGCCATTACATGGAACGAAGCCGGTACCAGAATGATCCAGATCGGCATCGAACCAAAGCGTCTGCTTAAAGAACTAAAGCAAAATGAAATCTCCGCTGTAGTAAGTGATATGCCTGTTTATAAGGAATCGAAATTTTTGTGGCAGACTCCCAGACAAAAATTGTAAAAGGTGCTACAGATTCCAGACAGATAGGCGTGAAACTGGAAGGACTTGTTGTATCATCTGATAAAAAGCGGCGAGACAGATGTCCGAATCATAAGGATAGGTGGAAAACGCTGCAAATGTTTACTCAGTCAGTATGATAGCTATATTGTTGCTGTAACTATGGACAGTTCCTTTTATCGGCAAGGGAATATTTTTGCGGTTCTCATAGTTGGCGTGTATCTTGTATTGGCTTCCTGCTGTATGTTCTACATGCTTTCAAGAGTTATGAAAGAAAAATATGAAAAAAGAAAACTGTACATATCAAACACAGATGAACTTACAAGATGCTTTAACCGACATGCATACGAAGAAAGGATAAACAACCTTGATTTCCGCGAGGAATGGATATATATTTCCATGGATCTTAATAACCTGAAATATACAAATGATTCTCTTGGACATGCTGCAGGTGATGAACTTTATGTGCAGCGGCCGATTGTATGAGGGAAAGTTTTGGAAAGTATGGAAATGTCTACAGAATCGGAGGAGATGAGTTTGTTGTGATCATCACCGGAAATACAAAGGAATTTCAAAGCATAATAGAAAGCTTTGATCGGCGTGTTGCACAATGGCATGGGAAACTGGTGGATTCTATGACAATCTCATGGGGATATGTTTTCAGTTCTGAGAAAGAATGGGATAACATCTATGACATTGCCAAAGAAGCAGATGAAAGAATGTATAAGAACAAGGAACGCTATTACCAGGAAAGCAAAAATAGTCAGACGAAGGTAACCGATTGCTTTTTTTTTCCTTATATTTTCAAATATTTTAAATACAACAGAGTTGATTGAAATTCTTTTGGAATAACAAGAACCAGGATGAGACTTGTGCTCAGCCTGGTTCTTGAACTTTTCGTTTTTATTCCTGACCGCCCCAGAAATCCACGGGCTCGTAGTCCTGTAATTTCGCAAGGAACCCCTTCTGCTGAAGTTCTTCCTGAATGGCATCCAGAATTTCTTCGCTTTCGGCGTCGATGGTGTGGTAGTGGTAGCCGGAGGTTACATTTTTCAGAAGGCTGGATTTGCCGGTGCTGATTTCCTCCATGTAGGCGCGGATGTCGCGGCGGGATTTGATTCCCATGTCGGCTTTCAGCACGCCGTAGACCTTGTGGTAGACGAATACGTCGCGAATCTACGCCGGCGTCTACGATGGTGCTTAATTCCTCTTCAACCTGATCATCTGTGTGATAAACCTTAAAAAACTCTGGAATATTTCTGTCCTCCTGGAGCAGATAGCCTTTGTTGGTGGAAAAATGGTGGCTCCGTTGGCACGCAGGAGAGAAATATCCTGGACAATAATCTGGCGGCTTACATTTAATTCCTTAGATAAGGTACCGCCGGAAATGGGATTATTGCTGGAAGATAGGATATTCAGAAGTTGTTTTCGTCTTTCTTCACCTTTCATTTTTTTTATCTCCTGTCTGCTGGTTTGTGATGAAAGTTACCTGTTACCGTGTAGAGCCTTTGTCAAACACGTTTTGGGACGTGTTAATGGCGGGAAACAGATGACTTCCATTCTGATAATTGCTGTCGGTGGGGAGTTCAGCCGAATAGGGCTTACTCCACCGGATGTAGATTTTTTCATTGATAAATCCATAATAGGAGCGGAATGTGTAAGTGCTCCGCTTGATACATAATTTACACCCAAACCAGAGAGTCTGGCAATATTTTCTTTTGTTACATTTCCGGAAACTTCAATTTCACGTCCGGCAATGTAGTCGATGGATTCTTTTCAGCTGTTCAGTGGTCATATTATCCAGCATGATAATGTCCGCACCAGCTTCTACTGCTTCTTTACCATATCCAGATTTTCTACCTCTATTTCAATTTTGCGGACAAAGGGCGTAGGCTTTTTGCCATGGAGATGGCCTGTTTACGCCTCCTGCGGCACCAATGTGATTGTCCTTGAGAAGAACGCCGTCGGAAGATTATAGCGGTGGTTATTGCCGCCGCCTACGCGAACGGAATATTTCTCGAAAATACGGTTGTTCGGGGTGGTTTTTCTGGTATCCAGAAGCTTGATCCCGGTTCCCTCAAGAAGAGCTGCAACCTGGCTGGTGTAGGTGGCGATTCCGCTCATTCTCTGAGATAGTTAAGGGCGGTTCTTTTCCCGCAAAGGAGCACACGGATATCTCCGTAAATTTTTTCCCACAAGCTGTTTATTTTCTACGTGGTCTCCGTCTTTTACATAGAATTCAGCTCTGGTGGATGGATCCAGAAGTGAAAACACGCTCAAAAACCTGGAGTCCGCAGATGATTCCATCTTCTTTGCAGATAAGATCTACAACGCCTGGAGTGGAATCTGGCATTACGCTGTTGGTGGATACGTCTTCGCTTGTGATATCTTCTTTTAATGCGCTTAAAATGAACGGATCAACATTTAATCCGAGAGTTACCTGATCATACATATAAAAATTCCTTTCTGCCTTCTGGATTTTGGCCAAGGGGTGATGGCCTGTGTGGCAAGATGGTGATAAGTTTCGGCCAGGGTCTGAATGTCCTGGTATGGGGAAGTCTACGTGGGAAGCAAGGTAATCAGCAATTTCGCTGGTATTCTGGGGTGAAGCATTTTAAGATCATGCTCTGCCATATCCTGCGCCGCACGTCTTGCGAAAACAAGGCTTTCCAGCAGTGAATTGCTTGCCAGGCGGTTTTTGCCGTGGACACCGTTGCAGGCAGCTTCGCCTACTACATAGAGATTTTCCATGGAAGAACGGCTTTCATGGTCAACCTTTACGCCGCCCATGAAATAATGCTGTGCTGGAACAACCGGGATACATTCTTGAAAACATCATAGCCCATTTCCCTGCAGTGTTCAACAATGTTTGGAAAATGGTGGCGGAGAGTTTCTGCCGGGATGGTGCGCAGGTCTTCCCAGACAAAAGTCGGTGCCGTCTTTTGCCATCTGTTCGTGAATTTTCTGGGAAAGAAGATCACGGGGCAGCAGCTCGTTTACGAAACGGTTCATGTTTTGTCGTAAAGTCTGGCACCTTCGCCACGGACAGATTCGGAAATCAGAAAGCTGCGGTCTTCCGGATGTTTGGTGTAGAAGGTGGTAGGGTGGATCTGCACGTAATCCGGGTTCTGCAGTTCGATGTTATGCCTGCTGGCAATGGCAAAGCATCGCCCGTAAGGTGGCGGAAGTTGGTGGAATGTCTGTAAAAGTCCGCCTACCCCTCCGCTGGCCAGAACGGTATAGGCTGCAGTAACGGTGTCAAAGGGAACCATCTGGACGACGGATCACGGCGCCATAGCAGCGATTGTCTTTTTCCAGAATATCAACCAGGTGGTGTATTCCAAGAAGTTCTACATTGAAAGCTTCTGGACTTCGCTTGAGCAGGGTGCTGGTGATCTCTTTTCCGGTTACATCCTCGTGGAAAATAATACGGTTGGTGGAATGGGCGCCTTCTTTTTTGTGTAGGCAAGGCTGCCGTCTTCGTTTCGCTCGAACTGGGCACCGTAAGAGACAAGATCTTTGACAACCTCCGGGAGGTTTTAATCATGATCTCTGGATTTTTTGTCATTTTCGTAGTGTCGGCTTTCATGGTGTCTTCAAAAAAGCTGTCATAGTCAGACTGCCTCTTTCAGCATGCACATACCGCCCTGGGCAAGATAGGAATCGTTGCTGGTAAGGTTGGACTTGGTGATGACGGTGATTTTTTGTCGCGGGAAGCTGGAGGGCACAGTAGAGACCAGGAGCAGCCGCTTCCTGCGATGAGGATGTCTGTTTTCATAATTGGTGGTCCTTTTTCGTGGATAAATTTGGTGTACAGAGAAATTTTGCAAAAGTAATCTGAAGCGCAGGCTTTGAAATTTCTCTGTGAATGATTACATTTGTGCGCGCGGATTCAAATTTTCCGAACGACATGCCCTGTAGTATATCACTAAACTTTACAATTGACAAGATAGCTGTAAACTTTTTGTTGACAGTGAGGACGGCAGGTAATATAATCCTAAGAAAATGTCCGAAAAGAGTGGAGCTATTAGCAGCCAATGAGGGTAAGAAGATATTTAAGAACACATTCGGGCATACATGGAAAATTAAAGTTCCGGAATAAATGAAAACACAGGAGTGAAAAACGATTATGATGACAACAAGACAGCTGCAGGATGAAATTCTGCGTTTAAAAGAAGGAAAAAGATATCTGCATTCTGGCGCATGCATACCAGAGCCATGAGATTCTGGAGGTAGCAGATTACACAGGTGATTCTTATGGATT
>VOFH01003499.1_pt1 | contig 16331 bp, 34 predicted proteins | sample 5384091 | NCBI WGS metagenome assembly VOFH01 (sample SAMN12384727, study PRJNA508395) | human gut metagenome | isolation source: healthy gut G | host: Homo sapiens
AATTGCCAGAAGTACAAAAGCCATGTACAAATAAAGCGGAAATTATTTTTACCACTGGAAGGACGCTAATGTTGAACACTATTTTTTACAAGGTAATTATATTCCAGAAGTTAACTGGTACCTCCGGAAAGCGCATCAGAAAAGAAAACCAGGCAATACCAGCTACCAGATAGCAATAAAAGGGACTCCCAGTTCATCTGTGTTAATCGGACCGAAAATACAAACCAGTAAAATACAAACCAGTAGACCAGGATCGTTACGATAGGCTGGATAAATGCCCAGACAATACCAAGATAGGATCCTGCATATTTTGTTTTGAAATCATTTTTTGCAAGGCTTAAACCAGCTTTCGATTCTGGTACAGCTCCGCCGGCAAAGCTAATATTTTTCTTCATTCTGCAATTCCTTATCGATTCTTATATTCCTCGAAGCTTCCCCCACTTCTGGTCCTTGTCGGAGAAAATCAATTCCTGCCTCTTTAAAATCGTTGTAATTATAAGTCTCCATAAAATATCCACGGGCATCCCCAAATACGGTACCGGCTCGATCACTTTTAATCCTGCAATTCCATTGCAATTGTCTGTTACTTTGTGAAGCTTGGGATCTGAATATAACGGCTGTTTTGCAGGGGTATAGCCTTCCTGAGAATTCCATCTGGGAACAATCTTGGTTGTATAATCTACATAGCCAAAGTTCAGATCCCACATTGTTCTCTTTGGGAACTCCACTGATCAACTTCTGGTACTGATCATACCTGGAACTTCATCACCAGCTGTGCACTGCCAGATGGTGTATTTGTATTTGCCGGCGCTCGGTGCAAGAATTGTATCTCTCCGTAGCTTGCAATCCAGACATCCAGACCGGAGCCTTCCAGAACATTCCAGTTCTACAAAAATTATTATACCAATTCAGATTCATGTAGAGAATGGGTGTATATCCTGCCTTGCGAATCTCATCACAGAATGAGAGCTATCTGGGAAATTTCCTTTCTAGTCAAGGTTCCCAATGTAGCTTCATCTTCCAGGTCAAAAAGCTACCGGATAGGAAACCTTTATGTCCCTGCATCTGACGAATGGCCCAGCTGCGCTTCCAGCAAGTGCTTCTTTTGTTTGTCTTGGCAAGACTGTATACATAAGTTCCCTACCGGCACATCTGCTGCTTCTGCCTCAGTCATATTATAGGCATAATAATCATCCAGATGTCTGGTTCCATAGGAAATACGCACAAAGGCAAAATCCAGATCTTTCTTGGCTTCCTTCCAATTGATCTTTCCCTGCCATTCTGAGACATCCATACCTCTGGTAATGGCTCCTTCTTTCTTTCCCACTTCCATTGTAGCAGACTCCGTCAATTTTGTGCCATGCCTTTGAGCTTGTCTTGGAAGAGGAATCTTACACTTGGTGCCAGATGCGCATCTGGTGAAACATTTTTCAATATATATGGCTTATTTCCTGCATTGGCACTTACATCTGCAGTTGGTCCTGCAATTATTGCAGTTCCAAGCATATTATTGTAAATAAACCGGCAGACAGCCATTTTTCCATTTTCCCATATCTCCTCCTGATAAACAGTTTCAGGTTACGTTCCTTACCGGACCAGTAGTGTTTACCGTTTTCCCTTATTCGCTTGTTTCTTACAAGATGTTAAAAATGTGTTACTTTGTTATTATACAGTTTCCATTTTCAAATTTCAATGTTATTCTCCAAAACAGTAAAAGGTGCCTTAAAATCATCAAATCTGATAATTTTAAGACACTCTTTTGGCTTTTATGTCGTTTTTTTATCAACAACTATCTTTCAGAGTAAGCTATTGTTGCGGATCGGTCGGATCGTAGTATCCGCCATTCTTAATTCCCCTCAGCGGTGTAATTGCGCGACGTCCCAGCGGTCCTTTGAATACCTCATCAGATTTATAGGTTCCATCGAAAATATAAATAGTGGAACCATTGCAGTTCTCATATACCCATTTTGCATCAGCAACACAGGTACGGATACAGCCATGGGAAGCAGGGCTCCAAGCTTAAGAGATATGCACTAACCGGCAAATTATAGCTGTTTGCTGAGCCGCATGCAATAGAATGGACGAAAAATCCGCCCTGACCAGCACCATCTACATGAGTACCATACTGTCCCCAGGACGGTCCCATAAGCGCCTGCCATCTGCTGTATCTTGTCAGTTTATATCTACCTGTCGGAGTATCTGTTCCAGGATTGCCTACTGAAACACGAATGGTCTTAACCGGAATTGTACGGTTCTGCATCTGCATAAATTGTCATAACACCATTTACACGATCCACTTCAACTGTATATCCTGATTTGTAAATATTTGTCACGTCATTGATTCTGTAACCATTCTTATCAAAGTAATATAGCTTGCCATCAATCCACTTGGATTCATTTTGCACAAAGCCCTTCTTATCCGGGTTAATGTAACGAACCAGATTCTGGGAATTGTCTACAACCACCCAGCCTGTAGTGAACTTACCAGTGGCATCTACATATCCATATTTTTGCCTTTCTTCACGAATGCATTCTTCACAAGACTCATATTCTTGAAGTAATACCAGTTTCCATCAATCTTCTGCCATCCGCTCTTGCGAAGTACACCTTTAGAGTCTGCAAAATATGTTTTTTCTTGTAAACAAACATTTCATTCTTAACCATCTGGCCATTTCTTGTATTAGATGTAGATGGTTTAAAGAAATAACTCTTGCCATTGATCACGGTAACTCCGCTGGCAAGTCTTCCGTCAGCTTTGAAATAATATCCGTTTCTCAGTGTATTGGCATAATGCTTTCCTTTTTATTGAACAGGAACCAGCCATAGAATTTCCCCTTAGAGGTGGTTACTTTCTGCCATCCGGTTTTCTTCACGATCCGGCCAGCAGTAGAACCAAAATAGTACATTCTGTTTCCAGCCCCAGGACAGCGATGCCATACCTTTTTTCCAGTTTGCTCTTGCACCAGTTTCTGTTACATAATATTGTTTTTTTTATAAGTGACAATACGATTCTTATAAATACAGCCATTCTTATCTGTCAGATAATATTTGCCATCTGTGGCTTTCTTCATAGTCTTCTTAAGAAGATAGCCATTCTTATCGATCAGATAGGAATTTTTCCGCATCTTTATGTCCGTCAAGCTCTGTTACAATAACGCCATGAACCATAAGCTGTCCAATCTTACTGCTGTCCAGCTCACCGGAATCATAATATTTCCATTGCTCACCGGCTGTTCCTGCAAAACTCTTCCATCCATCACGGTACATCTTTCCTGGAATTTCCTGATCTGTTTCTGCTGGCTGGAAGTAGTACTGTGCAGCTACTCCGTTTACTGTCAGAGTAACATCCCTGTACGTGGTGTTCCATTCTCATCCAGACAATAATACTCATCATTGATCTTATAATATCCTGTATATGTATTATTTTGCCTTGGCGGCTTCATCCAGCTGTGCAGTGGTTAATGCCTTACCATCTGCGCCATAATAATGGAAGTTTCTGCTTTCTTTGTTCCACAGCCAGTAATCCTTCTTCATCTGACCAAGTGTGGTCTTCCACGGAACCAGTGCAGCACCCTGTCCATTATATTCTGTATATGCCTGTGCACTATCGGAAGCTGTAAAATAGAATTCACCAACAGCCCCATTTGCACTCCGTTCCAGCTAAAGTCTTAATGCCAGTAACCAGAAATCCATTGGCATCAAACAGATAACTTCCTGTATGAACTGCTCCAGCCTCGTTTCTTGTAGTAATCTCTACAATGCCATCTGCTGCAGTATAATATTCAGTCTGGGCAGCTGTTCCTTCAGCCTCTACACTTTCCGTACCTGCTGCTTCGTCATTCTCCTGGACTTCATCAAAAGCCTGAATCTCATCAGAACCAGCCACATTCTGAGCCTCAGCAGCTGCACTTACAGCTGATTTCTTCTTGCGAAGCTTAAAACCATCAGCTGTCTGCTCCCATTCTTTCCAGTCAAATACTCCGTCTGAATTATCTGCCTGTACTTCCTGAGTCCCATCCAATGTGCCTTCAGGGAACAGCTTCAAAATCCATCTACCGGAGCAGTACTTCCATTCTCCTCCACTGTTTCACCTGAAGTAAAGCCATCGGAAAAAACCATCTGTACTTTCTCCTGAATTTTCACTGTCTGTATGTTCTTCCTTGTCCTGGCTTTCCTGTGCCTGCTGCTCCTCAGCTGCTGCCGTATCCGCAGGTGCCTCTGTATCCTCAGACGGCTGTACTGCTTCTGCTCCGTCTTCTGTTTGCACATCTGCTGCCTGTTCAGATGTAAATCCGGATTCAAATCCGCTATCCAAAGCTGCGGCTGGAACTTCCAGACCCATGGACACTTAACATAATCCCTAAAACTGCGGCTGCTACTCTTTTTTCACTTTTATGCCTCCCTATTGTAACGTTGTAAATCTTATTCTCCTAAACCATTGTTGATAACAGTTACAAGATTTCTTAAAGCCTCTGTTTCGTCCTCGCCTTCGCAAAAATATAGTAATCTCATCACCACATTTTCACACGCGCCCAGAACACTGAGCACGCTTTTGGCATTGGCAGACCCCTGACCATACTGAAATGTTATAAGAGATTTATATTTCATAGCTTCCTTTATAAAGAATGCCTGCCGGTCGTAAATGAAGGCCGGAAGGATTGTTCACCTTACTTTCTCACTTACCATAGTTTCTCTCCCTTATTGCTGCTGTTCTCTAGATCCATGGCAATATATTTCGCCAAACGTTATCCGTAAACAACAGCTCATTCATTATTAGTATCTGAATTGGAAACTTCTGATATAGTCATCTGCAACCACATCATCCAGAAGTTCAAATCCTTTAGGCAGCTTCACAGTCACAGGGATCTGATAGCTTCCTACTTCCATATCCCCTCAGATCAACAGAAGTTTCTACTTCGTCAAGATTAAAAGTCATCAAGCTCTCCAGCTGTTGCTTTCACGCGGATTTCAATCTTATCTGTTCCAAATGTTACCAGAAGATTATCAGCAAGGTTATCTACTGTAACCTCGATTGAGGGAAGACCATATGAATGACTTCCAATAGGTAAAATACTTTACCTTCACCCAAACGTCCTCACTGGTTCCGCTTGTCAGCTTCACATCCTCAGGAAGCACATCTTTCAGACTGACTTTCTTCTCAATATCAGTTGTCTCTCCTGTAATATCAATATCAGTAAACCGCCTATCCAGATCGTGTTGTCATTCTGCTTCAGAGTCTCCATGCCTCATCTGTTCCCCGCAATACTTACAGTATCCGGAACAGTAGTCACACTCCTCCACCTGATAGCCATCTGCCGGCACACCACATAGTCCGCACCAATATTAACGCCTGTGAATCTTCCAAAATTTAGTTGTAACAACAACTTTGGTATTATCTATGGTGAGATAAGCCATTCTTCCGGCAAGACTGTCCTGATTCTTATCAATAATATTCAGTTCTGCCTTCGGAAAAATCCTTTGTTCGGCCATCAACATCAACGGTCGCATTTACTTTATCAATTTTATTCACAAGAGATTTTGGACCTGTAATTTTAACTTTCTCCGGACTTGCAGTCTGGGAACCAACCTCGTAGCCCCCTTGCCCGGCTGGCTGGAACCGTAATTTCATTAACCAGAAACTCCTGTGTTACTTTTTTCTTCCAGTCTGACACTGAGATACTGTGGTGTCACTTTAATATTCTCGGGGCTGATTCCCGGACAGGAGGCAGTGTGATTGGAACCATAACCGGATCTGTATCAAGGCTTCCCTGCCTGCTGCAGATCTGCCGTCAAGGTTATATTGGTCTGAGTAATCCTGAAAGAAGTCTTCTCTCTCCTGTGATTGTAACCCTTATAGGATCCGGATCATCATCCTGCATACACATCATGTTTGCACTATCCACATAAGCCGTATTCTGAAGTTCTACATTTTCTCCGGCAATGGTGATACTTTTTACTGATACCGGATTGTCCACATTTACCACAATAAACCAGATCAGAAATCCGATGAAAACAGACATGATCTTCAAGGTAAAATTCCTAGTCAGCTTTGTCTTCTTCATGTCTCATTCTTCCTTTCAACAGATGACGAAGTTTACTGTTAGTTACAACCTTTTATTCTGAGCCTTGATCAATGCAGATCTCAGTTCAGCACTGGTAAGACCTCTGCTGAGCTGTCCGTTCTGGGCCATGGACACCTGCCCGGTTTCTTCTGAAACAATAATTGTCGTGAATCATTTACTTCACTGATTCCCACACCAGCTCTGTGTCTGGTTCCAAGCTGTTTGCTCAGTTCCATATTATCGGAAAGAGGCAGATAACAGGTAGCTGCTACAATTGATTGCCACGCACCAGGACAGCGCCATCATGAAGTGGTGTGTTATGTTCAAATATATTGATCAGAAGCTGACTGGTAAGAACTGCATCCACATTGATTCCTGTGCGCTCATATTCACTTAAGCGGGATATTCTGCTCAATTACGATCAGTGCTCCGGTCTTAACTTCTCCCATATCAAAACATGCTTTGACCAGCTCACTGATGGTTTTATCCGTAAATCTTTCCTGTACCTCTTTGCCGGCATCCAAAGGGAAAATGAAGAAATAAACTTCTTCTGTCCCAGCTGCTCCAGCATTTTCCGAAGTTCTGGCTGGAAAAATAACAACAACACTGGTAAGAAGCATAGTAGAAAGGTTCTTGAAGATCCAGAGGATCGTATTCATTTTCAACACATATGCAAATAAAATAAAAAAGGAGTACTATCAGAATTCCTTCAACAGAGTATAAGCACGTGTAAACTTGATCCACACCATAAACTGATAGATAAAGAAGGAAATCAGTCCAATCTCAATGATATCTGTTACGCCCAGTCCTGGGGGAAGTTTTACCAAATATCCCGATAATCTGACAGCACATATCCTGCATAGTGTACTCCTCCTTCTTTTGTTACCATTCATTCCAATCGTTCCTGTTTAAAGATCTTTCAGCGATTCTTCCAGTTTTTTTCAAAATCAACATCCTTGTCAGCAGGTTTCTCTGCCTGTCTTCACTTACTGTCTTTGCTGGAGAACCATATCCGGTATCTTTACTACTGCTTTGGGAACGGCTTTTAATATTCATCATCCTCATATTCCAGTCTCTCGGCACGGCTATAGTCACCACCAAATACAAAGAATTCAAGAAGTAATCCTATCACCACAGAGATCACTGTATAAATGATCAGCGTAACAACATCAATATCCAGTCTAAAATAAAATCCACCTGCTTCCAATAATCATTCAGACACATACACAACTCCACCTGCAATAATGGCAATTCTCCATGCATAGTCAAAAGAGCGGGTACGTATCAGATGTACCAGCAGGATCACTGCTACAAAAGCAACAACTGCAATCCACATTCCCCAGTTCTGTACCAGACCGTCTGTCATGATTTTAATTATCTGTCATCTGGCAACATCCGGGTTCACAAGAATTTTGCTGTGATCGTAAAAAACGGATAAAATAGTAATAATCACTCCGCAGCCTGCAGGAAGTGCAGAAACGCATTGCCAAAAGTCCGCTTCCGATAGGAAGAATGCGTCGGAACACTGAACCCAAAGGAAAGCGGTGTAAATACAAATGTTAAATTCTGTCTGACCACTGAACCTCAGGAAAAGAAGATCATCATCAGAAGGATCAGCACAAGCATAAATGCCGCAACTTCAATTCCAAGTGCATAACTGTGAACAAGGATCAGCACAAAACCAATATACATCATACGGGAAGACGGAAAAATGGAACAGATCAATGCCAGGATCAGAACAAAAATACATTATTCAGGCTGAGACATATATCCCATATTCGCATTGATCCACATGAAATAAACCAGTGCCAAGAACAAACTTCATTACAGGCAGGATATAAATCTCATACTGGCTGTATAAATTCTTTTTATTCGCTGTTTTAATTCGAGTAATGCTGTCATTTTTATATCCTCCTGACATTTCACGTCCTGCGAATTTTTTTTCTTCACGAGTATAGATTTTCTTAATTTCGTCAGCTTCTTCATAATACTTTTTACACACTTTTCTTCGCTTTATGGTATTTCACAGTGTACTGGATATATGTCAGCACAGAATATAATACCAATATCCCTATATACCCCCCCAGGACTACAACTCCAAGAGAGATCAGATCCATCTTGTGAACATTATCCAGCAGATATTCCAAATTATACGCTGCAATCCAGCCAGTATCAATCCATATCCAATTGTTACAAGAAAGAAATTTTAATCAGCGCCAGACCAATATAATCACTACGGTAGTACCTGCTGACCGGAAGATACTTTCTGCCTTCCTGTGTTCATATACAGCAAGCCGGTCCATTATTTTTACTTTTCTTCGTTTATCATAAATAACTCCCTGTATGCTTTTTCTTTTAAAGCTGAAAAGTTATCTGTTCATACAGGATGATTGTATCATATATCCCATGCCATGAAAAGTATTTTTTACCTGTTGCCTTTCCACACACCGTGAGAAAATAAACATGGATCCGGCACCTTTTTCCAGCAGAAGCTTTGCCAGCACATCCATGGTACTTCCTGTTGTATATACATCATCAATAACCAAGATACGCATTCCTGCAGGATTTCCTACAACCTGAAAAGCTTTTTTGAAGATTCTTCTTCTTTCAGCCGCATCCAGTTTTTTCTGTGATCTTTAGCATGGCACTTTTTAGAATAGCACATCTACAGGATCCCGGTATAATGACGGGACAGTTCTTTCGCCAGAAGTTCAGCTTGATTAAACCCTCTTATGCGCTCCTTTTTTCTATGAAGCGGAACCGGAATGATTATCTGCGGCTTCCATAATGCAAGATAATATCTTTTCCGCAAATATACAATGCTTTTCCATAAAAGCACTGTATTCCTGACATCCAAAATATTTATATTTCATTATAGAGTATCTCATCCGGCCATCATAGAGAAAAATACCCTCGTCCCTGTTCAAAATGCCTGTGTTGGGCAGTCTCTGCAGTCCCCCTGCATGGGTATTCCACATTTATAACATCTGGGATCCATTTACCGGTTTTCCGCATTTGTAACACCGTGGCCCTGATACAGCATCTTAAAAAAATATCCGGCACAGTCCAGAAACAGATCAACTATTTGATGGTTATTTCCTAAGAATTTTTTCCTGTGACACAGAGGACACCGTCTTGGATATCAACCAGATCCAGAAAGTTCCTGTATCCTTGCCCAAAGAGAGCTGTAACGTTTCTGTTGTCTTCTCATTGCGGATCATCTCCCCGAAAGGTCTCCTCACTTCCAACTACAGTAACACATTTTCCGTGCTCTTGTAACACCTGTATACAGAAGATTCCGATTCATCAGCATCCTTGGGCCGGAAAGGATCGGAAGGATCACTGCCGGATATTCTGAGCCCTGGGACTTATGTATGGTCACTGCATAGGCAAGTTCCAGTTCTTCCAGCTGTTTGAAAGAATAGTCATTGCAAAACGTCCATCCTCAAATTCCACTTCTGCCGTTTCCGCAAATTCATTGATCTCCGTCATAATACCGGTATCTCCGTTAAACACGCCCACACCTTTCTTCTAAGGAACCCCGTATTTCCCCGGTTTCCCATTCCAGCTGATAGTTGTTCCGAATCTGCATAACCTTGTCTCCCTCACGGAAAAGCCGGTCTCCAACCGCCCTTTCTCTTTTTTACCTGATTCTGGTGGATTCAGGTATCTCTGTAAGATCTGGTTCAGCCCTCTACGCCCAGAAGTCCCTTTCGCATTGGTGTCAGAACCTGTATTTCAAAAGGTTTGCATCTACATAGCGCGGCAGTTTCTCCTGAATCAGTGCGATGACCACGCGGATAATAATATCGGCATCATATCTCTTCAGGAAAAAGAAATCCCGGCTTTTGTTATCAAGGGAAACCTGTTCTCCGTTATGGATCTTGTGTGCATTTACAACAATATCACTCTCTGATGCCTGTCTGAAAATTTTCTTCAGTTCTACTACTGGAAAAACGCCGCTTTGAATAATATCCTCAGCACATTGCCCGGGCCTACACTCGGAAGCTGATTCTCATCCCCCACCAGAATGATCCTGGTTCCCGCAGTCACTGCAAGAAGCAGTGAATGCATAAGAAAAATATCCACCATCGACATCTCATCAATAATAACTACATCTGCTTCCAGTGGATTTTCTGCATTCCGTTCAAAATGAACACCCTGAAGACTCCTCATCCTCATCCGGCATTCCATTCAGTTCCAGCAGACGGTGAATTGTCTGCGCCTCATATCCGGTAGTCTTCTGTCATTCTCTTTGCAGCACGTCCGGTAGGTGCAGCCAGCCGAATCTCTGCACCTTCTCCCTCAAAAAAGCGGATGATCGCATTGATCGTTGTCGTTTTACCTGTACCGGGGCCTCCTGTAGAATAAAAAGGCCATTTCCAGCAGCCTCTACAACAGCCTTCTTCTGCATTTCCTCCAAAACAGTTCCTGTTTCTTTCTCAATCAGCTCAATTCTTGCGCTCCATCATCTTCATTCTGTGGATAACGGATATTTAATTCAGTGAGCATTCTTGCTGTATTCAGTTCCAGATAATAATACTGTGCCGGATAAACGATAGTTTCCTCCGTTTTTTTTCTTTTAAAACAACTTTCCGGTCAATTGCCATATCCATCAGATGTTTCTCCATAAGAAACATCTACCTGAAGCAGTCTGGGAATCTCTGTCAAACAGTTCGTCCTTCGGAAGATATACATGTCCTTCCCTGAAGCTTGGAGAAGAGTATACATCATACCGCTGCGGATCCTGTAATCTGAATCTGCATGTATACCAATACGTGACGCAATGGTGTCTGCAATTTTAAAGCCAACTCCCGAGATATCATCTGCCAGACGATAGGGATTCTCCTGAAGGATCTGTATACGGACTGACCATATTTCTGATATATCTTTGCTCCAAGATTCAGGGAAATGCCATATTTCTGCAGAAACATCATGGCTTTTCGCATATCTGCCTTCTCAGTCACCTGTACTGCAATCTCTCTGGCTTTCTTCTCACTGATTCCCTTGACTTCCGCCAGCCTTTCCGGTTCTTCTTCCACTATTCTAAGGGTATCCTCGCCAAAAACACCGCACAATTCTGGCAGCAAGTGCTGCACCTACCCCTTTAATCGCTCCGGAACCCAGATAACGTTCCATAGCCTGGGTGTCCTCTGGTGCCTTTTCTGCATAAGACTGGATATTAAATTGTCTGCCGTATATATGATGCTGGGAAAACTGTCCCTCAGCTTCAATGGTCACACCCTGTGTAACGTCAGGAAATGTTCCTACACAAGTCAGCTCTTCCTCTGAATTTTGGTCTTTAAGAACCATAACTGTATATCCATTTTCATCATTACGGAATATGACATGATCTATATAGCCTGTAACTTTTCACTCATTTGTTCTTCTCCTGCCTCAGCATTTAACTAAAGGGCACTGCTAGAATGTGTTTGAAGAAGTATTCCCGCAATCTGCTCGCCCCACTTTGCAGAAAGCCTTTTCAAACACGCTCTAGTGCAGTACCCTTTTCATTATAGTTTACATAATATTTTATCTTTTGCAAAACAGAATAGCCAAATTATATGTTACTGTTTACGCTTTTCAAAGCAATCAGATTATTCTTCCATCCTGGTAATTACTTCCGCATATTTACCGGTTCCCACCACAACCGCAGACATAGCATCCTGCACAGTCAGAGGCTTACGCCGGTCTTCTGCTCAATGAGGGTGTCCATTCCATGGAGCAATGCTCCGCCACCTGTGAGAACAATTCCTCTGTCTACAATATCTGCAGCCAGTTCCGGCGGGTTTTCTCAAGCATTCCGTGCACAGTCTCCACAATCTGATTGGTAGCATCCCTCAATGCAATACGGATTTCTTCTGAAGTCAGAGTTACAACCTTGGGAAGTCCGGTGATCACATTTCTGCCTTTTACCTCCAGCATCCGCGGAGATGCTTCCTGGCAGGCAGTTCCGATTTTTATTTTATGTTCTCAGCGGCCTCTTCCCCAATAAAAAGGCTGTGATTTTTTCTCACATAGCTCATGATTGCCTGGTCGAAATTATCTCCGGCAACCTTTACGGAAGCAGACACAACAGAGCCAGCCATGGAAATCACGGCAACATCAGTGGTTCCGCCTCCTATATCCACAATCAGATTACCAAAAGGCTTCGTCACATCTACTCCGGCACCAATTGCAGCTGCAATCGGCTCTTCCACAAGAAACACTTCCCTTGCTCCGGCCTGATAAGTAGCTTCCTCTACTGCCTTTCTTTCAATCTCTGTGGTTCCGCTGGGGATACAGATACTGATTCTAGGCTTTCGAAAGGCATGGCGACCCATTGCCTTGGAAATGAAATATTTCAGCATCTTCTCCATAACCGTATAATCTACGATCACTCCCTGGCGGATTGGCCGGATTACTTCCATATTTGATGAAACATGTCCGGTCATCTGTCTGGCTTCCTCACCGATTGCTTTTATTTTCTCTGAGTTCTTATCATAAACCACTATAGACGGCTCATTTGACTACCAGCCCCCGTCCAGTGGAATATAGCCTGACTGTTTCTGGTTCCCAGGTCAATTCCAATATCACTGGCAGGCATTAAATTCCCCTTTCTGTTCAAAACGTTTTGTCATCCCTTTCTCTGCATTACTTTTGCAGTCTCTATGGGGATTACCATTCACATTTTGAAAAATAATCATCAAAACACCACATTCTGCAGATGTGAAAAGCCGGATAATTGTCTCATAGATTTTTCATAATTAATAAGTCTTCGTACCATTATAAACAAAAATGCTTCCATTTGGAAGAGGTTTATTATCAGAATCACTTCAAATATTTCGCAACATAATTTCCTGTATAAGAAACGGGATTCTTGCCACCTCTTCAGGTGTTCCCTTGGCAACAACTGTTCCCCCGCCATCTCCGCCTTCCGGTCCGATATCAATGATATAATCTGCGGTCTTAATCATCCAGATTATGCTCTATCACAACAACCGTATTTCCACCATCCTGTCGTCGGTGCAGAATCTCCACCAGTTTATGAACATCCGCAAAATGCAGGCCTGTGGTAGGCTCATCCAGAATGTAGATGGTCTTACCTGTGCTGCGCTTGCTGAGTTCTGTTGCAAGTTTGATACGCTGCGCTTCTCCGCCGGACAGCGTGGTGGACGGCTGGCCGAGGCGGATGTAGGAAAGGCCGACATCATATAAGGTCTCCATCTTTTCTTTGATGGATGGAACATTTTCAAAAGAAACGTCATTGCTTCCTCGACCGTCATATCCAGCACATCGGAAATGGTTTTCCTTTGTATTTGACCTCTAGTGTCTCGCGGTTATAGCGTTTACCATGGCAGACCTCACAGGGCACATAGATATCAGGCAGGAAGTGCATTTCGATTTTAACAATACCATCCCCACTGCACGCTTCACATCTGCCGCCTTTACATTAAAGCTGAAGCGCCCTTTTTATAGTCCCTTTGCCTTGGCATCTGCTGTAGCTGCAAAAAGATCTCTGATCTGGTCAAATACTCCCTGTATAGGTCGCAGGATTGGAACGCGGTGTACGGCCGATAGGTGACTGGTCAATATTGATAACCTTATCCAGTTGGTCTGTTCCCAGAATATCCTTATTTTTCCCGGAATCACTCTTGCCCGGTTTAGGTCTCTTGCCAGACGTTTTTATAAAGAATCTCATTAATCAGAGAGCTTTTCCGGAACCGGAACACCCTGTCACACAGGTCATAATCGCCAAGCGGGAATATCCACATCAATATTTTGAGATTATTCTCTGCCGCTCCCCTTAATAGTCAACCAGCCGGTTGGTTCCTTTCTCTCTCCGGAACCGGGATTTTCAGTTTTTCCGCTCAGATAAGCTCCTGTAATGGAATCCTCATTCTTCATCAGATCCTCTGCTGTTCCCATGGCAACCAGTTGTCCGCCATGTGCTCCCCGCACCGGGCCTATATCTACAATACAGTCTCCAGCACGCATGGTATCTTCATCATGCTCCACAACGATCAGGCTGTTTCCAAGATCACGCAGCTTCATCAGTGAACTAAGCAGTCTGTCATTATCCCTCTGATGCAGTCCGATGCTTGGTTCATCCAGAATATAGGCAACTCCCACCAGTCCGGAACCGATCTGGGTAGCCAGACGGATTCTCTGCGCCTCGCCGCCGGAAAGAGTTCCTGTCGCACGGCCAAGTGTCAGATAATCAGTCCGACATCCATCAGAAACTGGATTCTTGAATTGATCTCTTTCAAAATCTGTCCGCCGATCAGCATCTGCTGATTCGTCAGCTTCAGTTCTTTTTCCATAATGCCTTCAGTTTCTCGATGGACATTTGTCAGTTCTAAAATATTCTTATCTCCTACCGTAACCGCCAGTGATTCCCTTTTTCAGTCGCTGTCCCTTACATGCCGGACATGGGGTGATCCGCATATAAGTTTCATATTCTGCCTTGGAAGCTTCTGAAAAGTCTCTTTAGCGGCGGTTTTACATTTTCGATCAGGCCCTTCAAATGCTACATCGTAGATGCCTTCACCTCTCTGGTCCTTTATAGCGGACTTTTACTTCATACCGCCGGTACCATAGATGATAATATCGTGGATCTTCTTTGGATAATCCTGGAAATGGAGTATCCAGGCTGAAATGATATTCCTCTGCCAAGTGCATCTAAAATAGCCCTGGTAAAACTTCCTTTTTTGTCTGTACAGGACTGCCATCCCATAACCACAATGGCACCCTGGGAAATGCTCAGGGATTTATCCGGGATCATCAGATCTTCATCAAATTCCATCTTGTAACCCAGTCCAAAACATTCCGGGCAGGCTCCAAACGGATTGTTAAAGGAAAAGCTTCTCGGTTCGATTTCATCAATACTGATTCCACAATCCGGACAGGAAAAGCTCTGGCTGAAATTCACCGGTTCCCCACCGATCACATCTACAGTCATCAAGCCGTTGCTTAAGGACATAACCGTCTCAATAGAGTCAGTCAGACGATTTTCAATCCCCTCTTTTACAACCAGACGGTCTACAATAATATCAATATTGTGCTTAATATTTTCTCTAAATTTGATCTCTTCGGAAAGTTCGTACAGATTTCCGTCAATGCGCACACGCATATAGCCGCTTTTCTGGCCTGCTCCAGCACTTTTACGTGTTCACCCTTTCTTCCACGGACTACCGGTGCAAAAGCTGTATCCTGGTACGCTCCGGCAAGCCATAATCTGGTCTACCATCTGATCTACGGTCTGTTTATGGATCTCCCTTCCACACTTTGGACAGTGGGGGATACCGACACGGGCATACAGAAGTCGGAAATAATCATAAATTTCTGTAACTGTTCCAACCGTTGAACGGGATTGCGGTTGGTAGATTTCTGATCGATGGAAACCCTTCTGCATAGATCGTATCAAATGCCAGTGAAGACTTTCCTGATCCTTAAGCCGGTAAGAACTACAAACTTGTCTCTGGGAATATCCACACTGAGATTCTTCTGGTTATTCTCATTGGCTCTCTGATTCTGATAAACTGTTCTTATTCTCTGCTGCCATCTGTTCCTCCCATTTCTTAACCGGAAAGCACCGGCTGTAACTCCCTGTATCCTAATCTGATCCGGAATCCTCCGGCCTCAGACATTTTTAATGTGTTCTTCAAGAATATCACAGGAACATTTGTTCGTCAACCATTTTCTAAATTCTTTTTCCACCAAACTTACAGCAAAAAAAAATCTGCCATCACTGCATTACTCACATGAATGCCTTCTCTTGATAAAAATATCCTGCCGCTTTCTTCCAACAGTCCCTGTTTCTTATATTTTTCAGAACTTCTCCATATATATTCTCTATTGCAGTGCCAAAATACTCCTTGAAATTCCTTTGGACACGCCCTGTGTCATCTGAAGTCCCAGAAACATGAACTCCGCCATCTCATCTTCTCTTGTAAGAAGTTCCCAGTTTTTTTGAATTTTTTCTGAATGGCACTGCTGTTTTCAGATATTCCTGCATATCGGAAGTATTGGAAAAACGTTCCTTTCCCAATAAGGAAGCCGCTCAAGCCCAAGCCCCAGATAATCCTTTCTCTGCCAGTATCCTTCATTATGTCTGCATTTTCACACCTGCTTTTGCATAATTGGAAATCTCCTTACTGATGATAGCCATACTCTTCTTTCAGAACTACAGCAACATCTTCATACATGCGGTACTCCGCATCTTCATCAGGCAAATCCAGCTTTTTCTGGAAAAGGGGTGCCTTCTTCAATAATAAGACTGTATGCCGA
>VOFH01004063.1_pt1 | contig 16328 bp, 18 predicted proteins | sample 5384091 | NCBI WGS metagenome assembly VOFH01 (sample SAMN12384727, study PRJNA508395) | human gut metagenome | isolation source: healthy gut G | host: Homo sapiens
AGAATAATTATAGAAAAAAATTACAGGAAAGATTTACGAGAAATAATTACATGAAAAATTCAATTTTTAGTAACAGGAAAACGGCCCCTTTTGGGCGTTTTTTTTGTGCGGCAGGTTGGTCGTTGGCGTATCCGCTGATTAAATTAGGATATGCCCAGTTGCATATAGCCTCGGATGATTTAGGAAGCAAAATAGGTTTTGCAGGAATACGATTTCTTTTTGCGGGAATATTAGTAACAATCCTTGCAATAATACAAAAAGAAAATTTAAAGTTGAACAAAAAAGCGTTGTGGCGTGGCTATTATTATTTGCACTGGTTAACACAGCATTACATTATTTGTTTTCATATGTGGGACTTGGTTATCTTCCAAGTTCAAGGTCAACAATACTCGATTCAATGAATGGATTTTTTGCCATAATATTGTCTTGCATTATTTTTTGAAGATGACAAGTTTTCAAAATTCAAAGCATTAGGATGTATATTGGGATTTAGCGGAATACTGTTAATAAACATTGAACCGGGACAGAGTTTCTTTCAGGGAATTTCATTTAGAGGCGACGGAATGATTCTTCTAAATGCCATGTGTGGAGCCTTTGGCGGAATTATTACAAGAATAATTTCAAAGAAGATGGATATGACTGTTGCAACAAGTTTAAGCATGACTATAGGTGGCGCATTTTTATGTGTAGTTTCAGCAATAATAGGGCCTGCAGCAAGATGGACAATAACCACGGAATCCATCATAATAATGATTGGACTGATTCTTATATCAGCAGTATGCTTTGAGTTTATAATCAGCTTCTTGCATATCATCCAATAAGTAAAATAGCCATATTTAATGCATTCATTCCTATTCTTGGAGTTATCTTTTCAAGCATAATTCTTGGAGAGCCAATGAGAGTTAAATATATAATTGCAGGTTGTATGGTGGCACTTGGAGTATATGTAATGAATCATTTTTCTAAATAAAATATTAATAAACGAGAGGTAATTAATATGTATAAGAACATTGCAAAAGAAAGAAAAATTAGAATTAAAAAGCTTAGTAGATTATCAGGATGGACAGGTTGTAAGCAAGACTTTAGTTCAGAATGATTATGTAAGTGTAACTATATTTTCATTTGACACAGGTGAAGAAATTTCAACTCACGCATCAGGTGGAGACGCTATGGTTACAGTATTGGAAGGAACAGGAAGATTTACAATTGGCGGAGATGTTTTCATTCTTAATGAAGGGGAGACTATTGTTATGCCTAAAGATGTTCCACATGCTGTAGTTGGTGAAGAAAAGTTCAAAATGGAACTTGTTGTTTCATTTAATAAGATGACATATAAAAATTAGGAATACCATTTTATAAATTAGTTCACTAAATAATAAAAGAAACGAATTAATATAATAAATTAACAAAACAGTTACTTAAATTAAGAAGTGGCAAAAAACTGTTGCTAAGATTATGCTAAATAATTATACTGTGTCTTGTTTGAAACACAAAGCGAAACAAAGAGGTTTTGTATACGTAAAGTATGCGACCTCTTTATTTTTATTTAATATCCCCTCATTGTATTAAATTTAGGCTAAAGTTTCAAAAATCACTTTTTAAAAGGAGGCAGGAAAGTATGGTTAGAAAGGGCAGAAGAAAAGAATTTGGAAAATTCACAAAGAAGATTGCAGCAGTAGGTTTGGCACTTGCAATGACAGTTTCAACAGCTATACCAACATATGCATATTATGGATTTTCCGGAGAGTTTACCAGAAGTGAACGTTTAACTCAGACAAGAGTTACCTCAACATTTTCAGAGAACGAATTAGGAGTCGTTAACTTTGAAACAACATGGGGTGACAAAAGGCTAACATAGCAAGTATGGATGAGTATATTGAAGAGGCAGACAAGAAGGGAGTAAAAGTTTTAGTTTTCCTGAAATGTGTGTAACAGGATATGTTTCATCAAGTGATCCAACATCAACTGAATATAAATGGGCAGTTGAAAGTGCAGAAACTAAGTACGGAGAAACAGCTTCTCATTTCGCAAAAATAGCAGATGAAGATGATATGTGGATTATATATGGTGCAACGGAAACAATTGAAAATGATGGAAAAATTGATAAGAATCATGCGTATAATTCAGCTTTTGTTTGTTCACCGGATGGTGATGTGACAACTTATCAGAAGATTACACCGGTTGAAGGTTCATGGTGTACATCAGGCGACACACCGGTAATTATAGATGCAGGTGAATATGGAAAATTAGGCATTAGTATTTGTTATGATACATATTCAACACCTGAACTTGAAAGATATTATGCAGCAATGGGGTGCAATATCCTGATTAATCCAACAGCTACAGGAGGTGGCTGGAGTCAGAGTAATATGTCAGCATGGGAAGAATATTACAAAGTCAGACTTGAAAGCATTGCTTCGAGAGATGGATTCCTTATATTAAGTTCAGATTTGGTTGAATGAATGAAACACCAGGTAATCCTTCTAAATTCCCTGGTGGTAGTATTATTATGAACGCAGTGTTTAACGGACCTTCATATTTGGCAGGTGCAGATGATGATTCAAATATTATTACAAATCAGGAAGGACTTCTTACAAACAGTAAATCAGTTAGGGCATCAACAGGTTCTACATGTTCTAATGAAGATTTTAATCCTGAATTATATGTTGATTTATATAGTGAATTAGCTGACAAGATGGAAGAAAACGGTGGAGTTCTAAGATATAGTGCAAATACAACAGCTTCAACTAAGGGACCAAAGGCAGCAGTTGTTAATATGACAGGTTATTGGGGCAATAAGACAAAGACAATTGCAAAGATGAAAGAATACATAGAAGAAGCCGGAAAGAAGGGCGTAGACATTTTAGTTTTCCCTGAAACAGTATTAACAGGTTATGGATATTTACAGCCGTCACAGGATCCGTTCTATCAGAAGTTTGGAGTATCTATGCAGGTTTATACAGCTGAAACAATTCCGGGAGCTACAACAAATGAACTTTCAAAATATGCAAAGAAATACAATATGTACATTATCTTTGGTATGACTGAAAAAGATGAAGCTGGGGAACAATAAAAGATAATGGTGTTGAAAAAGTATATAACTCAGCAGCAATTCTTTATCCTAATGGAAAAATTGATTCTTATCAGAAGATTCATAGAGCAGGTCAGGAAAATAAGTGGTCAGTAACAGGTAAGACACCAAAGATTATTGAAACAAAATGGGGCAAGATAGGTGTTGATATATGCAGGGACGGACATTTTTATCCTGAACTTGGTCGTTATTATGCAGCAATGGGGTGCACAATGTTTGTCCATCCTACAGCAACAACAGGAAATGCATGGTATAGATCAACAAGAATCGGTTCATATGTAGACCGTGATGGAATGGCAGCAATTACATGTAACTTACTTGGCGGTGATGGTATTTATGTGGCAGACGGAGCTTACACATACAGTCCTGACGATATTGATGAAAATGGTGATTTCGTTGGTGGCTCAGCAATACCTGAAACAATTTATAATCAGAATGAAATTGAAGATGATCCATACTGGAATAGCAAAAACTGGCTTGGAACAGGTGGTGTATTTAACAGCACAAGTTTTATAGCAACAAAAGGTTCAACAGCTTCAACATCATTAAAGCCAAGAATTAACTATAACGGCACAGGTGCATATTCAGAAGGCTTCAAAGAAAGAGGTAATACAAGTCCGCTTGGTCTTGAAATAGCTGATATGGACCTTACAGGAACAGGCTTTAGCGGAACAGAGTCAACATTTAAGCCGGCATTATATGCTAAATTATATGATAAACTTGCAACATTATATCGCGGTGGTTATGTATCAAAAATAAAAGATAAAGATAATAGTGGCACAACACCGGAAACAACAACACCGGAAACAACAACTGCAAAAGATTCTGCAACAAAGACTACAGAACCAAAGACTACAGAAAACAAAAAGGTAGTAACAACCACTGTAACAGTGACAAAACTTTGGTTAAGAAGGCTACAAAAGTTAGGGCTTCTGCAAAGACAAAATTTATGTTAAGAAAGTTGTAGGTGCAGCTAAGTATCAGGTACAGGTATCAGCTACAAAAGAACTTTAAAAGGTTTTGGCAACTAAAACATCAACGAAGGCAACATTTACAATTAAAAACAGTAAGTTTAAAAACAAGAAAGTTTTATATGTAAGAGTAAAAGTTGCAAAGAAAGTAAATAACAAATTAGTTTACAGTAAGTGGTCAGCTTCAAAGAAAGTTGTAATAAATAAAAATAATTAACAAGTAAATTAGTACAAAAAACTTTATAAAAATCTAATAAAAAGCGTCTTATGTGAGAAAAATCATATAAGGCGTTTTTTCGACAAAATAAATTCAAAAGAGTTAAGTTATATGATAGAATAAAGAGTATTTATTAATACAGAGGAGATTAAAGTATGGGGACTAAAGAAAAAAAAAAAAGGTTTAAGCATTGCAAAGATTTATTTATCAAAGCAGATTTTAATAATATTATGCATTGTGGCAGTGGTTCTTGTTGCGTGGTTTGGCACAAGGAAGGTTGTTTCAATTGACAATAAGACTACTAAATTAGGTTTTGAGAATATTGGAGAACTTGCAACTCAGGAAGCATATTGTACTGAAGTTAATGTTACAGATGAGTCAAAGCAGTTATTTGGAATTGACATTCCTTTTACTCAGAGCAAGTATATTTACAGTTATGATGTAAATGTTAAGGCAGGAATTGATTTTGACCAGATTGACTGGAGCGTAAAGGATAAGACCATAACGGTTAAAGTTCCAAAGGCTAAGATTCTAAGCTGTGAACTTAATAAGGATTCTTTTAAGGTATATCACGAACAAGAAAGCATATTCACAAAGATTACTTTAAAAGATAACAATGAGGCAATGAGCAAGCTTAAGGAGAATGCCAAGAAGGATGCAGAAAGCAATGGACTTCTTGAAAATGCCGAAAAGAATGCCAAGACTATCATAAAAGGTTTTATTGAAAAAGTTTATGATAGTAGTGAGTATGAAATTAAGTTTGTTGAAAAATAATATTAAAAAGCTAAAAAAACTATCAAAAATAGCATAAAAAATTAATAATGAAATTAGCATAAAACTAGTATTAAAGTTTGGATTAGGAGATAAATATGAGTGAAAAAGTAAGAAAACACATAATCTTCTATGGAAGAGTTCAGGGGTAGGATTTAGATATTATTCAGTATATAAATCCAGACAGCTTGGGCTTACAGGCTGGGTTAGAAATTTGTATGATGGAACTGTTGAAATGGAAGTTCAGGGAGAACAGCAGGTTATAGATCAGTTAATTGTTTTTCTTCAAAATCAGAGATTTATAATGATAGAAGATATGGACATTAAGAAGATTCCTGTTGTGGATGACCATGATTTTACGAGAGGTAACAACATTGATTATATGGATTGTTAACTGCTTTGCACTATAACAATCTGTCCTAATATTTGCATATTGTGAAGTTTATGCTTCATTGTATGTTAGTATTGGAACACTGTAATCAATATAATTATATATAAAATGATGATAGATGAGGTTAAGGTTTTGAAAAAAGGATTTGATAATGAGAAGTATTTAAAGATGCAATCAGAACACATTAAGGAAAGAATTGCACAGTTTGGAAACAAGTTGTATTTGGAGTTTGGCGGTAAGCTTTTTGATGATTATCATGCATCAAGAGTATTGCCTGGATTTGAGCCTGACTCAAAGTTACAGATGTTATTACAGTTAAAAGACCAGGCAGAAGTTGTAATTGTTATTAGTGCTGAAGACATTGAAGAAAATAAGATTCGTGGAGATTATGGAATTACATATGACATGGATGTTTTAAGACTTATTGATGAATTTCAGTCAGTAGGGCTTTTTGTTGGCAGTGTTTGTCTTACAAAGTTTGCAGGACAGCCGGCAGCAGAATTATTTATGAAGAGATTAGAAGAACTTGGAATTAAGTCATACAAGCACTATAAGATTCCTGGATATCCAAGTGATGTTAACTTTATTGTTAGTGATGAAGGTTACGGAAAGAATGATTATATTGAAACTGAAAGACCACTTGTTGTTATAACAGCACCAGGTCCTGGAAGTGGAAAGATGGCTACATGTCTTTCACAGTTATACCATGAACATAAGAGAGGAATTAATGCAGGATATGCTAAGTTTGAAACATTTCCTATTTGGAACATTCCATTAAGACACCCTGTTAACCTTGCTTATGAGGCAGCAACAGCAGATTTAAATGATGTTAACATGATTGACTCATTCCATTTGGAAGCATATGGAGAGACAACTGTAAACTATAACAGAGACCTTGAAATTTTCCCTGTTGTTAATGCAATGTTTGAATTGATTTCAGGTAAGAGTCCATACAAATCACCTACAGATATGGGGGTTAATATGGCAGGAAATTGTATCTTTGATGATGAAGCTTGTTGCAAGGCTTCAAAACAGGAAATTATCAGAAGATATTATCAGGCTCTTTGTGAAAAGAGAAGAACAGGAAGTACAAAAAATAATATTTCTAAGTTAGAAATTCTTATGAAACAGGCTGAAATTACACCACAGGATAGAGAAGTGGCAGTTGTGGCTCTTAATAAAGAAAAAGAAACTGACAACAAGCCGGCGGTAGCAATTGAACTTCCTGACGGAAAGATTGTTACAGGTCGCACAACTGACCTTTTAGGTGCATCAGCAGCAGCTTTGCTTAATGCTCTTAAGGCACTTGGTAATATTGATGATGAAGTAGAATTAATTGAAAAAGAAGCAATTGAACCTATTCAGACATTGAAGACTAATTATCTTGGAAGCAAGAACCCACGTCTTCACACAGATGAAATTTTAATTGCATTGTCATCAACAGCAGCTCACAATGAAAATGCAAAGAAGGCTATGGGAGAATTAACTAAGCTTAAGGGATGTGATGCACATTCAACAGTTTTATTGTCATCAGTAGATGAAACTACATTTAAAAAAATTAGGAATGCAACTTACTTGTGAGCCTAAATATGAAGAAGATGGTAGAAAATATCATAAACACTAACAAATAGTTCATAGAATATTCAAAATATGATATGAAATATTTGGTATAATATTTTGATGTGAAGGTATTTAAGAAAACGGATTGTAGATTTAGGTATATGGCAATCTGAAATTTAATATAGGGGTTTTTAACTGACAAGGAGAACTTATGAAGAATAGAACATCAAAAGACAATACAATAGTAAGAAAAAAAAGTTCAGACAAGAAGATTTAATGCAGATATCAGATATGGTTTAAACAGTGATCAGGTTAATGAATATTTTGAGAATGGTTGGTCTAACGAGCCGGTTGAACCGCCGTCAAAAACTGTTCGGAAATTATAAAAAAGTAATCTGTTTACGTATTTTAACTTAGTATTTGCAGTTCTTGCGGCGCTGTTAATTTTGGCAGGTTCATTCCGTAATTTAACTTTTTTGCCGGTTATTCTGGCAAACTTGTTTATCGGTATTATTCAGGAAATAAGAGCAAAGAATACTTTGGATAAGTTATCAGTATTAAATGCCCCAAAGGCTTTAGTTGTTAGAGAAGGAAGACAGTTTAGTATTCCTGCGGAAGAACTGGTCCTTGACGATATAGTTATTTTTAAGGCAGGAAATCAGATTTGTGCCGATGCCATTGTTGTAGATGGCGAAGTTTCAGTTAATGAGTCATTGCTTACAGGTGAATCTGATGAAATATCAAAGAAGCCCGGCGATGAATTAATGTCAGGAAGTTTTATTGTTTCAGGTGAATGTTATGCAAGACTTGACAAGGTTGGTGAGGATTCATATATATCAAAGTTAACACTTGAAGCTAAGGCAATGAATAGTGAAGAACAGTCCGAAATGATTAGAGTTCTTGACAAATTAGTTGGAGTAGTGGGTATATTGATTATTCCAATTGGACTATTACTTTTTGGACAGCAGTTTTTCTTTTCGGGAGCATCTTTTAGCAAGAGTATAACATCTATGGTTGCTGCTGTTATTGGAATGATACCGGAAGGGTTGTATTTGCTGGCCAGTGTCGCTCTTGTTGTAAGTGTTATGCGACTTGCATCAAAGAAAGTTCTTGTGCATGACATGAAATGTATAGAAACCCTTGCAAGAGTTAATGTTTTGTGTGTTGACAAAACAGGGACAATTACAGAGAATACAATGGAAGTTAACGGAGAGATTCCAATGGATGGATACGACAGTCAGTCCATGGCTCCATTAAAGCAGATTATTAGTGATTTTGCTTCGGCAATGTCTAGTGATAATATTACTATGAAGGCTATGAAGGATTACTTTAATAAGCCTTCAGGTAGAAAAGCAGTGTCAGTAAGTCCTTTCTCGTCACAGTTTAAATATTCAGGAGCAGCCTTTGAAGATGGAAGCTATGTTCTTGGTGCACCTGAGTTCGTGTTAAGAGAGGATTATGACAATTATAGAGAGCAGATTGAACAGTATAGTTCAGAAGGATACCGAGTTCTTGTATTTGGTATTTATGACGGAGTTATTGACGGTAAAGCATTAACAGGAAAGGTTACACCTCTAGGCTTGGTATTTTTGTCTAACCCTATTAGAAAAGAAGCACCTGAAACATTTAAGTATTTTGAAAATCAGGGTGTGGAAATAAAGGTTATATCAGGTGATAATCCTGTAACTGTTTCTCAGGTTGCGTTGCAGGCAGGAATAGCAAATGCAGACAATTATATAGATGCATCAACCCTTACAACAGATGAGGCAATTGAAGATGCAGTATTAAGATATACAGTATTTGGCAGAGTTACACCTGACCAGAAACGTAAATTTGTCAGAGCCCTTAAGAAAGCAGGTAGAACTGTGGCAATGACAGGTGATGGTGTAAACGATGTTTTGGCACTAAAGGATGCAGACTGCTCAGTGGCAATGGCATCAGGAAGTGATGCGGCAGCACAGGCGTCACAGCTTGTTTTGTTAGATTCTAACTTTGCCTGTATGCCATCAGTTGTAATGGAAGGAAGAAGAGTTGTAAATAACATTGAACGTTCAGCAAGTTTGTTTCTTGTTAAAATATTTTCTCATTCCTTTTATCACTATTTTCTGTATGCTTTATGATAAATTATCCATTGGAGCCATCACAGATTTCGCTGATTAGTATGTTTACAATAGGTGTTCCGGCATTTTTCCTTGCCCTACAGCCTAATAAAAACATCATTCAGGGACATTTCCTATCCAATGTGCTTATAAAAGCATTGCCGGCAGGTATTACAGATTTCCTTTTTGTTGTAGGAGCACTTGTAGTATTTGGTCAGGTATTTGAAGTAGGTGAGACTGATATATCAACAGCCTGCACAATGTTACTTGCAATAGTAGGATTTGTAATTCTTTATAACATTAGTAAGCCTATGAATGCACTTCGCTGCTGGTGTGTTTGGGGCGGATGTATTGTAGGACTTTTAGGTTGCAGTATTTATCTTGGAGATTTATTTGCAATGCGTGGTATGTCTACGAAATGCATTATGTTATTTGTGGTATTTGCCATAATTACAGAACCGGCATTAAGATATAGTACAATATTAATCGAAAAGATTGGTCGAAAGATAGTAGGCTGGATTGAAAAACGAAGAAAAGCAAAAATTATAAAATAAATTAGGATAAGGACTTCGTGTATTCGGGGTCCTTATTATATTATGAAAGTATACGATTACATCAAATAGTTGAGTTATAACAATATGTGTAATTAATGAAGGAGAGGATAAAATATGGATGAAATGGTTGTTTTATTAATACCGTTGCTTGGAACAACCCTAGGTGCGGCAATGGTATTTTTTATGAAAGACAATATTAATGCAAAGATTGAAAAGACTCTACTTGGTTTTGCAGCAGGAGTTATGATTGCGGCAAGCGTATGGTCACTTCTTATTCCGGCAATTGATATGTCTAAGGAACAGGGGGAGAATAGCCTGGCTTCCTGCAGCTGTAGGCTTTATGCTTGGAATTTTGTTTTACTTTTAATTGACAGCATTGTGCCACATTTACATTTGGACAGCGATAAGCCGGAGGGTGTAAAGAGTAAATTTTCAAAAACAACAATGATGATGTTTGCAGTTACAATTCACAACATTCCTGAGGGAATGGCAGTGGGTGTAGCGTATGCAGGAGCGATTATGGGACATAGTAAGTTAAGTCTTACTGCAGCTGTTGCATTATCAATAGGTATTGCAATACAGAATTTTCGGAAGGTGCCATTATTTCAATGCCTCTAAAGGGACAGGGAATGAGTAAGATGAGGGCATTTAAGTATGGGTTCCTTTCAGGTGTTGTAGAACCTATAGGTGCATTTATAACTATACTTCTTACATCAAAGATTATTGTAATATTGCCATATCTTTTGGCATTTGCAGCAGGTGCAATGATTTATGTTGTAATAGAAGAATTAATTCCTGAGTCACAGTCAGGTGAGCATACTAATATAGGAACAATAGGTGCAGCAATTGGATTTGTTCTTATGATGATACTTGATGTGGCGTTAGGTTGATAAATGTGCTAAAATATACTGATGGTGTTAAAAATTGATAGGGTTCATTAGTTACATATTAATCAAAATTGAGACGAGGAGAAATATTATGAGAAAATCAAAAAAGTTTTATCGGTTATTCTTAGTTTATCAATGGCATTTAGTATGTCACTTATACAGCCAAATTATCAGGTAAAGGCTGATAACAGTTATTCAGTTTTGGATGCTAATGACAATGGAAAAGAAGAGGGTGCGAAAGTTACACCTATTGATATTAGTTCAGGAAAAGTTCAGATAGACTGGTCTAATGTTAAGGATAGTTATGAGTTTGTTGGAAGAGAATAACTCCAATAGTGTTATTATCTTATAAAGGAAAGAATTTAAATCCTATGGCTGATTATACAGTTACGTACAAGAATAATTTTTATCCGGGCAAGGTAACTATGATTATTAAGGGAATTGATGGTTATACAGGACAGATAACAAAGGAATTTCAAATTGTAAAAAAGAAATAGGCAATGTAACTATTAGAACAGAATTCGAAAATAAACAATTGAAAATTACTGTCAATAATGGTAGTTACGCGATGACAAAAGGAACTGATTATGATTATACTGTAGAAACAGATGTAAAGGGAAGATTACAATTACTTTCACAGGATTAGGTGATGATTATACAGGAACCTATGTTAGAACAATTGAGGCAGAAGACAATCCTAATGCGCCTAAAGAAACAGAAACTATTAAGGTTTCAAAGGCAAAGGTTACATATGCCAAAAACAAAAAAGGCAAAAAAGATTAGTCTTAAGTGGGCTAAGATTTCTAAAGTTACAGGATATAATGTAAGATATGCCACAACAAAGAAAAAGCTTAAAAAGCTAAGGTTAAAAACATAAAAACCAATACTCCAAAATACACTATTAAAAAAAACTTAAAAAGAAGAAATATTATGTTCAGGTAAGAGCATATAGAACTGTTAATGGTAAGAAGATTTATGGTGACTGGAGCAAGGTTAAAAGTGTTAAAGTAAAGAAGTAATGAATTAGACATAGAGCTATAATGAAATGATATTGATAAATGTATGGAAAGTAAAATATAATCATTGTAGCAACTGGGAAACGAGAGATTAAGCAGAAAATGAAAGAGAAACATTTAGACAATTTTGTAAAAGGACTAAAAAATGGTATTCCAATAGCATTGGGTTATTTTGCAGTAGCATTTACACTTGGAATACAGGCAAAGAATGCAGGAATAACGGCATTTCAGTCAGCAGTGGCAAGTTTTGGATTGCATGCCTCGGCGGGGGGAATATATTGCATTTACTCTTTTTGGGGCCAACGCAACCATTTTGTAATGGTAATGATGGAGGTTGTCGCCAATGCCAGATATCTTTTAATGTCCTGTGCGTTAAGCCAGAAGATTCCTGCAGACACCCCAATATGGAAAAGACTTATAATGGGATATTTTATAACAGATGAAATATTTGGAGCTTCAATATCTGTAGCAGGAAAGCTTGATCCTTATTATACTTTTGGACTTGCGGCAGTTGCTTCACCGGCATGGTGTGTAGGTACGGCGCTAGGTGTTTTGATGGGCAACGCATTGCCAATCAGAGTTGTGAAAGTGCTTTAAGTGTAGGTCTTTATGGTATGTTTATGGCATGCATAATTCCTGAGGGGAAAAAAGAACAAAATAGTAGCAGGAGTAATAGTTGTAAGCTTTGTTTTAAGTTACATATTTAATACACTTTCTGTTTTTGCAGGAATTTCATCAGGTGTAAAGATTATGATTTTGACTGTTATTATTTCATTAGCAGCGGCAATATTATTTCCGGTAAAGGAGGAAGAAAATGCATAACATATATATATGTCTTCTTGCAATGGCTATTGCAACCTATGCAATCAGAGTGCTTCCGTTAACATTAATTAGAAAAGAAATTACAAATAAATACATAAAGTCATTTCTGTATTATGTGCCTTATGTAACATTGGCGGTAATGACATTTCCGGCAATCCTTACAGCCACACAGAGTATGTGGTCAGGTCTGATTGCATTAATGGGTGCGATTCTTTTGGCTTGGAAAGGTGGAAATCTTTTTTTCAGGTTGCAATAGTAAGTTGTGCGTTGGTATTTATTGTGGAATTGATAATTGTTTAAGAAGCAAATAATTTATAGAAGAGTAGGTTTTATAAAAATATGACTGTGTCAAAGAAGTCATATTTTATTAAAGAAAGCATAGTTATTAAGGAAAGCGGGTTCGTTATGACAAGAATAGAAAAGAAAGAAATTTTGTCAGATGAAAAAACTAAAAAGTAGCAATGCAGGTGTCTACAGTTAGTATTGTAGTTAATCTGCTTTTGTCAGTATTTAAATTGTTGGCAGGTATTATAGGAAAATCGGGCGCCATGGTTTCTGATGCCATTCATTCTGCGTCTGATGTTTTTAGTAGTTTTATAGTAATAATAGGCGTTAGCCTTGCAGGAAAAGAATCTGATGAAGGTCATCAGTATGGCCATGATAGATTAGAGTGTGTTGCAGCTATTATTTTGGCAGTGGTACTTCTTATAACAGGAGCAGGAATTGGCATAGATGGTGTAAATAAAATAATAAATGGAACCAATGGCAATCAAACAATTCCGGGAATAATAGCAATGGTTGCAGCAATTATATCTATTGCAACAAAGGAATGGATGTATTGGTTTACAAGATCTGCTGCAAAAAGATTAATTCAGGGGCAGTAATGGCTGATGCATGGCACCACAGGTCTGATGCTCTTTCTTCAATTGGTGCTTTAATAGGTATTATAGGCGCAAGATCAGGATTCCCTATTCTTGACCCTATAGCAAGTGTTATTATCTGTTTATTCATTGCCAAGGCAGCTTATGAAATTTTTAAAGATGCAATAGATAAGATGGTTGACAAGTCATGTGATGAAGAAGTTGAGAGAAAAATGGCCGACATTATTTTGAGTCAAAAGGTGTAGTTTCACTTGATTTACTTCATACACGTCTTTTGGAGCAAAAATATATGTGGATGTTGAAATTGCAGCTAATGGCAACATTTCTTATATAAATCCCATGCCATTGCACAGGAAGTGCATGATGCAATTGAAAAAACTTTCAGGAAGTTAAGCATTGTATGGTTCATGTAAATCCGGCTCCAAAGTTTAAGGGATATTTGCTTTGCAGTGATTGTGACGGTACATTAACTTATGGGGAAGAGGTTTTGTCAGAAGAAAACGTTAAGGCCATTAAATATTTCCAAAAAAGAAGGTGGAATATTTACTTTGGCAACGGAAGATTTCCTGAATATGCTGATAAGTTTAAGGATAGATTCAAGGTTAACGCACCAATAGTTGCCTTAAATGGAACGGTTCTTTTTGACAAGGATAATGAGCAGATTATTGAAAAGTGGCCAATGGCAAAAGAGGATTGCTACAAACTTGTAAAATATGTTAATGATAACTGGACGAAAGTTTGGGAATATTGGATTAATTATACAGTCCACGACAGCAAGGAATTTAAACCACTTGAAAGTGCTCCTGGAGATGGAAGTCTTGAGAAGTTGTTTGATAGTATTGGAGACGAAGTTTTTAAGATTTTATTTATTCAGGATGAAGAAGTTACGGTTGCAATGCAAAAAAGACTTAAAGGAGAAGTTTGGCAATAAGTTTAGATTTGATACAAGCTGGCCCTAACGGTCTTGAAATTCAAAGAGTGGATAGTGGCAAAGGCATAGCCGTAGAGTATTTAAAGAAACACTTTAACCAGCATATTCATACAACGATTGGGTGGGAGACCAGGAAAATGACATTTCGTTGTTGCAGAATTGCATGACATTGGTTATGCAGTTGGCAATGCCAAGGAGAATGTTAAAAAGTTGGCAGACAGAGTTACTGTTCCAAACACTGAAAATGCCATAAAAGCAATAATTGAAGACTTAGATAAGCAAAATTATTGATAAAATCTAATAAAAATCAACAAAAAACAAAGAATTTTTTACAGTCGGTTTACACTGGCTGTTTTTTTTGTGTATAATATTAGTTCGACCGACAAAAAATAATTTTGTGGTCAGTTTAGTGTGCAAAAAACACATGTATGATAAACTAAGTTTTTAGTTAGAAAGGATGCTGTATTGAAAAAGGAAGAATTTACTCAAAAAGTAGCAGAACTGGGATTGAATTGGCTCATAAGAAGGAAGATCGACTTACAATTAATGAGGTTCAGGATTTCTTTAAAGATGATGATTTGACAGAAAAACAAAAAACTGATGTTGGTAATAGAATTAACAGGAAAGAAAATCAATATCAACATGGAAGTAGACACGAGCCAGAACCTAAAGCTGATAGTGCAAAGAGTGGATGATGCCGATAATGATTTCCCGAAGATGGCGAGGCAATGAGTTGATCTTGCAGAACCTACAGATGAGATATTGCAATGGTAGCAGCAGACCGAAGGAGACTTACTGGAACCACAGACGAGAATTTTGGAAATGATGAAGAAGAGACAGAATTTGATGCTGTAGATTTGCTCGAGGGTGTAGGAACAGAGGATCCGGTTCAAAGGTATCAAAGAAATAGGAACAGTTCCACCAGTTAACAGCAGACGAAGAATTAGAACTTGGCTAAGCGTAAGACAGAAGGCGACATAGTTGCCAAAGAAAAGTTAATAGAGGCTAACTTTAAGATTAGTAGTTAGTATTGCAAAAAGATATACCGGTCGAGGAATGAGTTTTTTAGACTTAGTACAGGAAAGGTAATCTTGGCTTAATTAAGGGTGTAGAAAAATTTGACTACACAAAAGGATACAAATTAAATACATATGCAACATGGTGGATTAGACAGTCAGTAACAAGAGCGTTAGCTGACCACGCAAGAACAATCCGTGTACCGGTTCATATGGTTGAAACAATTAATAGAATGTCAAAGATGCAGCGTTTACTACATTAGAGTTAGGTTATGAACCATCTACTAAAGAACTTGCTACAGCATTAGATATGACAGAAGAAAAAAGTACTTGAAATCATGCAGATTGCAAGAGAACCTGCATCACTTGAAACACCAATCGGTGAAGAAGATGATCCAAACTTAGGTGATTTCGTAGCTGATAACAACACAGTTATTAACCTGAAGCCAACATTGAATCAGTAATGCTTCTGTGAACACATTGATGTTTTATTACAGGACTTTAAAGGACAGAGAAAAGAGAAGTCATAATCTTAAGATTTGGTTTAAGAGACGGTCACCCTGCACACTTGAAGAAGTAGGAAAAATCTTCAATGTAACAAGAGAACGTATCAGACAGATTGAAGCCAAGGCATTAAGAAAGTTTCCGTAACCCTGTTAAAAGTAAGAAGATTAAAGATTTTTTGAATAACCAGATATTATTTGATTATGTTAAAAGGATCTCCGAAAGGGGAGTCCTATTGTTGTATCTGAAAGGCGAACAACAATAGGATTGCCTTTATCAAGAGGATGTTCACTAATACAGTGAAATGTGTGGATTTTGTGTATATTGTGCTTTATAATTTAAGTTACAGGTTTAATTTATTAAGGCTTTCTACTTATCCAATATATATTAAATAAGCCAAACCTTAAAAAAAATAAGAAAAGAAGTTACCTAAACCCATTTATTTTGATTTTCATACGAAAATAGTTTATAAAAAATTAAGTAGCAAAACAATAAAGGGTACAAAGACGTACAACAGTTATAGCTGATGTAGTTTTTGTGCCCTTTTTTGTTACTACAAAATAAATTTTGTAAATTGATTACTTTATTTATTAAGGTTAGTTATTATCAAACATTTA
>VOFH01003538.1_pt1 | contig 16325 bp, 24 predicted proteins | sample 5384091 | NCBI WGS metagenome assembly VOFH01 (sample SAMN12384727, study PRJNA508395) | human gut metagenome | isolation source: healthy gut G | host: Homo sapiens
CATCCGCATTTGGACCGATCAGGGCTATTTTTTCTGCTCTCCCAATCGGCAGTACATTTTCATTCTTCAACACTACCGACTCGCGCGCCAGTTTTTCCGACTCCTGATATGCCCTCTGTCGGAAATGAAACAGCACCATTTTCGCTGTAAGAGGCGGTACGGTTCCTGTTTTCATCAATATAAGGTTTATCCATCAGTCCCTGCTCAAATTTCAAAGTGAGCACTCGAAGGACCGCCTGATCGAGTTCCTTTTCCGTGATAAATCCCTGTTTTAACGCCTCCTCTAACTTTGTATAACCTTCATCCCACAGACTGATATCCACACCTGCTTTTCAGTGCAAGTGCTGCCGACCTGATATTATTCCCCGTCATAATGTCTAACTGGTCGATGGCGATGCCATCCGCCATCACGACCCCGTCAAACCCCAATTGTTCCTGCAGAATATCCTGCAGCAGATGTCTGTTGGCATGGCAGAATTTTTCCATCGATCTCGTTGTATGCAGCCATAATGCCTTTTACGCCCGCCTCACAACATGCCTTCGCCGCCTGTAAATGGATCTCCCACAGTTCCTCTTCTGATCCGCGCTGCGCTGGCATTGACCCCCTCCGGTCGTCTCCCCCTGTGCAAAAAAGTGTTTTGCAACCACTGCAACGCCCTCTTTCTGATTCCTGTTACGATCGCCCGCGCGAGCTCTGCCGATAAATATGGATCCTCCCCATAACACTCCTCACTGCGCCCCATCTTGGGTCTCTTAAAATATCCAGTGTCGAAACCAGTGCAAAATCCACGCCCATCTGCTTTAACTGCCTGCCGCACACCTGCCCTGCCCGCTCATACAATGCCGGGTCAAACGATGCACCTACTGCCAGATTGACCGGGAGCAGATATCCGTCTAACGCCTGATGTCCATGTGGACATTCACTGCTCAGTAAAATGGAATTCCAAAGGCGGCTGTGTTCGATCACATATTTCTGTAACTGATTATATGCCTGCATGGAAAGTCCCCCGGCAAGCCCTGTCTCATAATTTTTTTCCGACCATGGATCTGCACGGTAAAGACCATAGATCGTGCCGATCCCGCCCCACTTTTTACTTCATCCTTTAATTCCTGCGTAAAAATAATTTTTCCATCTTCTACATGGTAGATCCGAAAACCATATAAATGCTGGTTTAACTGTCCCACTTTTTCTGTTGCGGTCATCTGCGCAAGCAGCGCCTCTGCCCGCTTTCTGCTATCTCTCTCCATATCTGTCCTGTCATTTCTCCTTTATTTTTCGGCTGTATAATGCACTTGCAATAATTCCGAATGCAGACAAAATAAACACCATCTGTATGTTATCTACCGGAATGTTTAAAATCCTGATATCCTTTGCTAATGCCACGAATGTCGAGCCGAGCATGGATGAAAAAAATCCTACAAACCCAACCATTGTTGAGCAGAAGCTGACATAGCTGACACGGTGTTCTAACGGTGCAAAGGCAAACTGCATCCGAAAAGTCGCAATATTGATGCCGCCCCAGGCAACCCCGCTCACAGCCTGTACGACCGGAAGCCAGTAGATACAGTTTTCTTTCGTCAGCAGTCCCCAGCCGATATATGCAACTCCCAGCATAAAATGGACCCCAGCGTGACAAGCCTCCACGAATAACTGTCTGCTGCCTTCCCCACAGATTTGCAGCCGCGATCCGCGCCACCGATGCAACCATATTCATGACGGTGATATAAAAATAGGACAGCCCCAGATTCTCTAACATATAAATAGAAAAAAACGGACTGGCAAAATTAGACGCCACACTCCACAGCAGGAAGAAAATCAATATATTGCGGTAATTCTGGTCTGTGAGCGGCATCTGTATTGCTTTCCTTATGTTCAGTGGCTCCACATGTTTCACATTTTCCGGTTCCCGGATCAGCGTGAGACAGGTAATGTCGACCACGCAGATACCGATACATAAAATGCCGATGATCCGGAATCCCAGAATCTCCTGATCCGCGAAACGGTAGGCATCTAAAATTTTACTTAAGATCAGGGAACCGCCTGTGGACGCAACTAAAGTCATTGAATCCTTCAGTCCGAGATATCTTCCCAACCGTTCTTTTTTCACCAGGCTGATCAGCCAGTTATTTGCCCCGGTGTTGATAAATGCCCCACAGAAATGTGCACAGGAATACAGCACCGCGATCACTGCCACCGAGATTCTCGCCCTAACATCAATGTCGGAACAAACAGCATCATGAGCAGGCATAAGCGCTGGATGAGTGCAAACTCTACCGTGATCCGTTTGCTGCCTGCGCGGTTCTCATAGACGACAGAGGAAAAATCTGGATGGTATTCATCAGCGTCGGCAGTGCAGCTATGATCCCGGTCAGTGCCGTCCCCCGCACCCACAAGATAGGCAAGTCCCGATAAAAATGCGCCGGAAGTAACCGTAAAATCTGTGTGGAAGCGCATCCATCGAGGATAAAAAGTGCCCTGCTGGTCCGATACTGTTTTTCCGTAATATGATCGGAACACTCAAAAATATGGCTTAATTTATTGGTCATAACGTAAATCTCCCTATAAAAGAGAGGCATCCCACCGAACTCTCTTCGGAATCTGAATGCCTCTATATGATTTTAAACGAGTTTTACAGTAACAACTTCATACGGTTTCAGTTGTACACAAACCACTCCGTCTTTTCAACTCTAATTCTGCTTCTTCCTCCTCGAGCAGATTGCAGACAAACGCTTTGTTGTAGTTCCCCTCAACTACAAGATTTGTCTTTGTGAGTGCATTTTCGCTCTCATACATACGGATAATGATGCCATGACCGGACTCTGCACACTTGATCGTCTCTAATACAACGTTGGACCTGTCCACAGATGCTTTTGACAACAGGCTTCCCGGCTTTCCTCCTGCCACTGCAATAGCCGGCTGGTTCAGGTCATATGCCTGCTCCACGGTCTTTGCTTCCTGCCATTTTTCCGCATGCGGATAGATTGCATAGGTAAAATAGTGCTCTTCCTGATCTGCCACCGGATTCGGTTCGATGCCGGATTTAATCAGTGTCAGTGCCATATCAGAATCCTTCACGGAATGTCCATATTTGCAGTCATTTAACATGCTGACTCCGTAGTGACCTTCCGAGAGATCGATCCATTTCTGTCCGCAGCTCTCAAAACGTGCTTTATCCCAGCTCGTATTGGTATGCACTTTGCGTGTCAGATTACCAAACTGTACATCAAATGTTGCTTCATCGGTATGTACATTGACCGGAAATGTACCTTTAACAATGTCTGATGCTCTTTCCAGTCCACATAAGTCTCAAATTCGATCCTTCTGCTGTCTGCATAGAAATGGATCTTCTGGTGGATCACAGAATTGCTTTCTTTCCGCTCCATCTCTAACGTTGCACGCACCGGACCGCACTCTGTCCATTCCATAGAAATCACATCATTGACATCCCAGTACTTTTCGGTATAGTAAATATCCACATCCCAGTTATCAAAAGCACATCGGCTTATCCTCGTACATGCGGAACTGATTGCCTTTTTTGCCATCCTGCAGTACTTCCCTGTCGTTTTCCTTATCGTAGATGCGGTCAAAACGTCCCTCCGCATCCAGATGGATCGTATAAAAACGGTGTCTCAAGCGTATGGTCATCCACAAGGACAAACGGTGTTTTCTGCTCAATTTCACTGGATACAGCTGCAAATGTCTTATATCCTTTTGACGGCAGATGCTCTACATAGACCACTGCACCTTCTGCAGTCTTCTGTACCGGATAGATCACGCCCTCTGCATCCTTTAACGCTTCCGCATGGATCTCCCCAAGTTCTACGATATCACTGCGGTCGTGTCCGGTTGTATTGAAAATAGTGATGCCTTCGTCATCTCCCACGAGTGCATGGAGACGTTCCTCTTCCAGTGCTTTGATCTCTTTCTGAAGTGCAGCGTATTCTTCCTTTGTCACCTCATATACTTCATGGATCGCAGATCCAGGCAGAATATCATGGAACTGGTTGATCAGGACTTTTTTACACATGCGGTCGAGTTCTTCTGCCGGATACGCTGCCTGTGCCTGTGCTAAAACGGACAACAGTTCCAGATCCATCAGACCAAGTTCTGCCTTACGGTTGCTACGTTTATTTCTCGCCATGGAGGTATAAGTTCCGCGATGGTACTCAAAGTAAAATTCACCTTCCCATACCGGCAGGCGTCTGTCACCTTTCACGCGCTCCTCAAGTTCTTCAAAATAGGTGCGTGAAAATTCCTGGCGTACTTTCGGAATGCCTTTGATGCCCTTTTCCATACGGATCGAAGTCTCAAGCATTTCCCTGGTCGAACCGCCGCCGCCATCACCGTAACCGTAGGAGACTAAGATATCGTTATTGATGTCCTTATTCTGGTAACGCATCCATCCTCCCATGATCGCATCCGGGTGCAGCATGCCATTATAGGTCGTAAAGTAATCTTTGATTGGCTGGCTCACACCAAGGGTCGTGATCAGGTGTGTCAGCACCTCTGTCCCGTCGATTCCACGCCACATCATCGTATCATATGGCACTTTATTGAACTGGTTCCATGCCAGCTTCGTCGTCATAAAATAATCGATCCCGCATTTTTCATGATCTGCGGCAGTGCCCCGGAATAGCCGAACACATCCGGCAGCCAGAGGATACGGTTGTCCACGCCAAATTCCTCTTTGAAAAAAGCGTTTGCCATGCATAAACTGACGGACGAGGGATTCTCCCGATGTCAGGTTGCAGTCTGCCTCGACCCACATACCGCCTTCCGGCTCCCAGCGTTTCTCTTTGATGCGCTGTTTTGCTTTCTCGTATAATTCCGGATAACGTTCTTTTTTAAAAATGCATATAACTGTGGCTGGCTGGACATGAACTTATAATTTGGATATTCATCCATCAGCTTTAACACAGTTGCAAAGCTGCGTCCGACTTTTTCTCTTGTCTGTGCCACAGTCCACCACCAGGCAACATCGATATGCGTATGTCCGATACAGGTTGCGATCACATCCTCATACCCCTGCCATATCCTCATAAAGTGCTTTCTGGATATAAGCAGATGCTTCCCGCACACTCCGGTAAAAGCCTTCGGAATACGGGGTCCTTAGATCCAGCAGATTGATCGTCTCATTGAGCACATACTCAATATCCTTGCGGTTTTATCATCTGCTTCCATACGGGAAAATGCTGCAAGCGGAACCCACAGGTCATAATAGAGTTTTTCGATCTCTGCATCGATCTCCTCGATCTGTGTGCGGAGCGCAAATTCCTCATGCATGATCCCGGTATATGCCTGCAGATCGATGGTCAGTGTCTCTCCTGCCTTTCCGCTTCTTGTGATCAGGCACTCCCTGTGGTTCATATCGATTCCCTGATAAACCTCCCCGTTCACAAACACGATAAACTGCGGATTTCTTCCGTCATCCCACTCGTCGATCTGGGGAGGAAACGCGGATCCATATGCTTTTGCCATCCAGCTCCTCCGGAACGGTATAGGTCGTGCGAAACCAGTAATGACGGTCCTTGCCATACCAGTGCATGGTCTTGCAGTCAAAGTTTTCCCAGGCTGCCTCGTCCTTTAATGCATCCTCCGGGTGAATAAAGTTTTCCTTCCTTGTACTCCCACTGTGTCAGTGGAAATACCTGTTTTACTTTTAATTTCTTAAGTTCGTTGCAAATTACACCGACTCTTTTTGTCTAAGAAATCCATTCCGGCACCTCGCTCCTGTCTACTTTCTGATATAATCCAAAATTTCATCAACTGTTGTAAACGCCATTCCTGTCACCGTATCCGCGCATCCATAATAAATCGTGATTCTTCCCGTATCAGCATCTGCAAGTGCTGCACAAGGAAAAAAACATTCGGGACATCCCGACACACTCATAATATTCATGCGGTGCTAAAAATATATTCTTTTGAGCGCGCCAGCACTTTCCATGGCTGTTCTAAATCTAAAAGTGCTGCACCCATACGGTATACAAAACCATTGCAGGTTGTAATTACACCATGATAGATCAGAAGCCATCCCTCATCCGTCTTGATTGGAATCGGACCCGGTCCAACTTTGGTACACTGCCATGCAGATTCATCTCCTGGGATCGGGCTCATCACATGTCTGTGTCTGCCCCAGAACTCCATATCTTTACTGAAACTTACAAAAATATCGCCAAACGGTGTATGTCCGTTATCGCTTGGTCTGTTTAACATTGCATACATGCCATTTATTTTTCCGGGAACAGAACACCGTTCCGGTTACACGGCACATAGGCATTTTCTAACTGCACAAACTTTTTAAAATCAAATGTATAGGCAACACCGATGGTTGGACCGTGGTATCCGTTGCACCATGTGATGTAATATCTGTCCTCGATAAAGCAGACTCTTGGATCGTAGCGGTACTCTCTTTTAAGATCTCCTCATCCTCTCCCTCAAACTGGATTGGTGTATCCTCGATATCCCAATGGATACCATCTTTACTTCTTCCAACAAAATATCCATGCTGATCGACCTGCTGTCACAGCGGAATACGCCTGCAAATCCGTCCTCAAACGGAACAACTGCACTATTAAACACACTGTTCGAAACTTTATTTCCATTTCTTCCAATGATTGGGTTTTCTGTGTAACGCCATACTGGCATCGTATACCCTTCCGGTTTTTCCTGCCATGGAATATTTGGCAATGACTTTCCAATTATTTTACTCATACCTGCTCCTTTGTAAAGGGCTGATACATAAATTTCAATTCTTTTTATTTTTATGTATCAGCCCCTCTATCATCTCATTTTGGTTTTTTATTTCCTGCTGTATCTCTTTGCAAGATGTTAGTTTGCTGCGTCGATCTGAGCCTGTACTTTCTCAACGATATCATCAAATCCTGCTGCACATCTCACTCATCATTTCCGGGACAGCCGTTTCCGGATCAACTGCACCTGTGTTGATCTCACTCTTATATCTGTTGTAGATCTCTGTACAGTTTGCAAGTTCATCTTCAAACTCTGTTGTGTCAATAGAAACTGCGATAACCGGTGAAGCCTCTGCTTTTTCGTTCAACTCTTTTACTTCATCCCACTGATTCGTCTCCTGGTCAGCTAACAGACTTACATTGAAGAATGTTCCCTGGCTATAACCTGCCATCAGCCACTGCTTATCTGTTTTTTCAACTTTCTTGTCATCTGTATAGTTGAAGTTGTCGCCCTCAAGTCCATAATATAATGCATCTCTTACATAAGTATCAGAATTTACAAGGTTTAAGAATTTTAATGCTTCCTCTGGATGTTTGCTGTTTGCAGAGATACAGTTAATTGATCCCTGTACAGATCCTCTGGATACTACTGTCTTTCTCCACTGAACGGCTGTCGCATTGACACCCATGTTCGGTCCCCATGTAGTCTGTGCTGCCTGGCTCCATCCCTGTGCAATGTTAAATGCCTGATAAGTTGGAAGTTCACCTAACGTTGCAGCATCCTGATTAATGTAGCCTTTCTGGAACCATTCATGATATAACTTCAGGTCATTCATTACATCTTCCTGCTCATAGGTAGCTACAACCTTTTTGGATGAATCATCATATGCAACGCCGAGTGCCGGAAGTCCAAGTGCAAGATTATCATAAACGGTAGTAACAAACTGGCATGGCGCATCAGATGCACGGTAAATTACCGGCTGATTGGTTTCTTTATAAATCGTATCAAATGCATCAGTCAACTGGTCGAGTTCTGTCAGATTGCTCACATCAAGTCCTAACTGGTCACACAGATCCTGATCCCATACAAAATACTGTGTTGTCGAACTGTCTTTATAAGTCGGGATACCATAAATCTTTCCATCTACACTCACTGCCTCCCAGTAGTCCTCCGGGATCAGGCTCTTGACATCCGGACAGTCTTTTCAATCAGATCTGTGATATCATAATAAGCACCCAGTCTCACATCACTCTCATATACCACATCATTTGAAAAAATGATATCGTAGTCCTCTCCCGTATTGATAATGGTACTTCTTCTCTTTTCCCAGTCGCCCCAGGAGATAATCTCCACATCGATATTTACACCGATCTTGTCTGCAAGATACTCATTAATGTGTTCCTTCCATGCATCATAGTTATCCGGCTGGCCTCCGCCGATCTGAATCCATTTTAATGTCACGATATCGTCAGAACTTTTTCGTCTTTCGCGGTGCTGGAATCGGATGCACCAGATGAACTCGACGTATTGGATGTACCTGAATTTCCACATCCTGCTGCTGTTCCCACCAACATGCATCCAACAAGACCTGTTGCCATCATTCTTAAAACTCTTTTCTTCATACTTTTACCCTCCATGTTTGAAATAAAATTATTTGTTCTGTTTCTTTATCTTCAGATGCTATCGCATCCGTTTCACCTGATCATCCTTTGACAGCTCCTACCGTAAGACCGGAAATAAAATATCTCTGGAAAAACGGATATACACATGCGATCGGAATAACTACAAGCACCGCGATCGCCATACGGATGGACTCTGTCGGCATTGAATTTTTATACTGCTGCAATGACAGTCCCGCACTCGGGTTATTTGCAATGTACTGGATATTCTGGATCATATTGTTCAGTAATGCCTGTAATGACGTCAGTTTCTTCTCGCTGACGTATAAGGAGGACTGGAACCAGTCATTCCAATATCCAAAACTTAAGAACAGTCCAATGGTTGCAAATACCGGTTTTGAAATTGGCACAATAATCTTCAAAAAGATCGTAAACTCGGAAGCCCCGTCAATCTTTGCTGATTCCACGATGGAATCCGGGATCGTCGATTTAAAAAACGTCTTGGCTATAATGATATTAAACGAGGACACAGCCAGCGGTAATATCAGGCACCAGATCGTATTCCTGAGGTTTAAAATATTGGCAACTACCACATAGTTTGCAACCATACCACCGTTAAAGATCATCGGTATAAATACGACCCAGGTAAAAAATCCTTTCAGTTTATACTCATTTCTCGATAAGACATATCCCATCATCGTAGTCAGTGCAAGTCCGATCAGTGTTCCTAATACCGTGACAAGAACCGATATCAGAAGGGCATTTCCAATACTTGCACGCTCATTCCACAGATAGGAATATGCGCTCAGTGAAAATGCTTTCGGGAAAAAGGAATATCCATGTGTCACAAGCTCACTCTCTTTTGTAATGGAAATAATGAATACCAGGATCACCGGAGTGATACATGCAAGTCCAAGGATCAGGAATATCAGGTTAAAATAATATTGGTTGCCGGTTTGATCCGGTTTAATTTGCTAACTTCTTCTTTTGTTTTGTCATATCAACACCTCTTAAATGATCGCGCTGTCGCTGTCAATCTTTGAGACAATATAGTTTGCAAGTAAAATCGTAATGCAGCATGCGATCGACTGGAAGAATCCGGCTGCTGCTGTCTTTCCAATCGCAACATTTGTCTGCAGTGCATTGTAAATATAAGTATCAAATGTGGAAGCAACTTTATAAAGCGAGTTCGGGATGCCCTGTGTCACCTGATAGAACAAACCAAAATCGGAGTAGAAGATTTTTCCAACATTTAAAATAAACATCATGATCACGATCGGCTTAATAGACGGGATCGTAATATATCTTGCCTGCTGGAATTTTGTCGCTCCATCAATCACAGCCGCCTCGTACAGACTTCCATCAATTCCTGTAATACTTGCCAGATAAACGACCATGCTGTATCCGACTGTTTTCCAGAGATTCATGACAACTAAGATCAATGGCCAGTATTTTGGATTGGAATACCACTGGATGCTCTGCCCTCCAAAATGTGTAATGATCTGGTTTAAAATTCCTTTGTCTGGAGATAAAATGCAAATACAAAATAACTTGCAACTACCCATGACATGAAATGTGGGAAAAACATAAGTGTCTGGTAAACTTTTGATTTAAACTTGCTGTAGATCTGGCTGATTATGATCGCAAGTGTAACCGGGATTACCAGTCCTAAAATAATAAATACGATATTATATAGAATGGTGTTCCGAAGCAGCATCGTAAATGCATTGGACTGTATAAAGAATTTGAAGTTATCAAACCCGCACCATTCACTGTGAAACAGGCTGTAAATAAATCCGTGTCCCGCTGACAGTTTGTAATTCTTAAATGCTATAATGATTCCAAACATTGGCAGGTAACTGAAGATGAGAAACCACACCGCTGTCGGCAGCGCAAGGATCGTCAGTTCTGTATCATCTTTCGTCCACCTTTTTTCTTTATATTGGTCTTTTCTTGCCAGCCATTTTATCATCTCCCTCGTTGTTATTGTGTTATCATTTGTTGCATTTATAAGTTATCATTTTTCACATGTATTGTCAATATAATATCCTACTTTCTTGTTGCTTTTCCGTTATGCATAACATTTTATAGCTTTTTTTAGTTATTATTTACAATATAATTGACTTTTTTGTTATCTTTTGTTAACATATTATTGTAATTATTTAGATGTTAATAATGTAAATTAAAGTTTACATTATTAGTTAACATTTTTAATATCTTTTGTTCATGCACGATATTTGTGATATGATAAGAACGATACAAGAAAAGAAAGGAGTTTCTTATGTCGAAAGTAACGATGCAGGATATTGCAGACGCCCTTGGGACCTCCCGTGTTACCGTCTGGAAAACATTTAACCACCGTCCGGGTGTTTCTGATGAAATGAAGGAAAAAATCATAGCAAAAGCACACGAACTTGATACGACAAACTTCCCTCTGAACCACATTTCACAGAGGTTCCAAAGGCAAAAACTGTTTCTTTGGTTGTTTCATGCGCCCGGATTCCTCTATTTTTTGGACAAACATCATTCACCGTATGGCACAGGAACTTTCTTTATCCAACATCAATCTCATGTACACTTATGTTCCAACCTCATGCACTTCTGAATACGAACTGCCAGATGTGCTGAAAGATGATACCGTACAGGGAATCATTGTTTTAAACGTATATGATAAGCATCTTTTAACATTAATCAATGAACTTGAAATACCAAAAGTATTTTTAGATACCGTACCGGAGATCGAACTGAAAACGCTGACCGGAGATCTTTTATTAATTGAAGGAAATACACAGAACAACAGATCGTAGATCATTTATTTGAAAAAGGCTGCAAACGTATCTCTTTCATCGGGGATATCAATTATGCGCAAACGAACACCGACCGGTATCTGGGCTTTTGGAAAGTCTCAAAAACATAACTTTCCGCTGATAGAAGATCTTTGTTTTACCGATTCGATCGGAATCGGGCATTATGGAGACTGTATTTTCAACTTTTTAGACAGTCTCGATCCAGATGTCGATGCGATTGTGTGTGTCAGTGATTATGTGGCACATTATGTGGAAATGTATTTAGAGGAAAACCCACATCATTTCCATAACGATATCCTGCTGACCGGCTTTGACTGCAGCAAAGAGTATACGAATGTGATCAACAGAGTTACCACCGTAAATGTAAAGAATAACCTTCTTGGGAAACGCCTTGCGATGCAGATCGAATTTCGTATGAATTACCCGGATGCCCCTGCCGGAGACTTCCTATATCCGGTATGAGATCATCTATTCGGATATGTTGCTTCCATCTGGGCGCATGAATTGACAATAGATATCCGCCAGAAAAAACGTGGAGGTCGTAAAAGTGTAAAAATCGCCTTTGGTGATTCTTCATTGTGGCTATACTAAAAGCATAGCCACTTTTAATATTAGGAGATATATAAAGCAGAAACGACGGAAAATATAAGCCATCTGGATTAAATTCCAAATGGCTATTTTTTACCCAGTTTCAGGGCAATGGATGTAGAAAAAAGGTAGCAGTCGAAGCCAACTATCCTCTCCATCCGATCGTACGTACCTCATGTTTTCCTAACACGATTTCATTCTCTTCTTTCTGTAACCGGTCTTTTTCTAACAGATCATAGGTAAAAATCTCAGGCTGTGAGACAGTCACCGTCGTCTCTTCATCTGAAAGGTTGCAGAAACGCAGAATGACATCCCCGGTAAGCATATACTGTGTTTCAGTGCGGTCGGAACTGCCTGTAAATGTTTCTTTTCTACAAACCGGTATGTTTGTGGCAGGGTTCCCGTCTGTCTTTCCATTCCCGCGGTCTGCCAGTCTGTCTGGAACTGGTATGCCTCCTCGTAGGAATGATAAAGTTCCTCTCCCATGCCATGTGGGATGATCTCATATTCCGTGGTCTTTTCGCCCAGGCACTGTGCTTCCGGTGTTAAAAAATACACCCCAGTCTCCCAGCTCGCGCACACCACGGTGAAGTGTTACTGCGATCGTATTTTTTCCGTCACGCAAAATCTCATACTCTGCAAGACCTTTATTGGCGATGGTGAGTCCATATGCATCCTCATGCACATTGACAAAGCACTGCTGATGCTGGGCATTGCAAGGATTTTCCCATGTATCTGCCGGTACGTTCGGGCGTTTTGCCACCTCAAATACAGAATCTGCGTAATGGAAATCTGTATGTAATCCCGTCTCAAAAAGGACGCGCAGACGGTGGTCTTTGATCTGGTTATTGAAAGCGGTCTTTACTTTCAGTCCTTTTCCGTGCTTCTCTAAGGTATACTCTGTCACGATCTCAAATGGAACCAGATGACTGCCTCGGGATGCCTTGCGGTGTTTAAACTCTACAAGATCCTCGATCTCTCCTGCCAGCGTCTCATCGGCTGCATCCGGGAGCATCATCGTATGTTTTACACGGATCACGGCGCGGCATGCGTTATCTTCTGCCACTGTGATCTCTGCTTTCGTCCCTTTTGTCGTCACCGGTACGTCATTTACCGGGGCAAAGAAAATATATTCGTTTCCGATATCCCCGCAGTCCTCAAAGATACCAAGTCCCCCTGTATACATGACCTGTCTTTTTATCAGTCAGTTCCACAGAGCCATCTTCATTAAAGTATGCCTTAAAAAACTCATTTTCCAGTGTATTTTCTGCTGTGATCAATGACTCCACAGTAGGCTGCTTCCATGGTGATCTTTACGCGTTTTGCAATATATGGCTGGCGGAATTTATCTTTGGCAGGTCATAATTAAAATGATTTGCAATTTCAGTGACAACCGCCGGGATCTCTCTTCCGTCTTTGTCAAGTACACGGTATTCCGGGAGTTTCTTTTCATGCATGCGCGCTGCCACTTCGGCTACCGGCGCTTCACTGAAATACATGCGGTCGGTTTCTAACTCCAGTTCCACAACGCCTGTGCGGTCCCAGCCGGTCGTATTGACAACGACAAACGGAATGTTTCCTTCCTTCACTGCACTGGTATCGATCTTTCCTTTCAGATAGTCCATACACATGGAAATGATGTGCAGCGCCACCTGTTCTGCCTTTTCAAAACGGGTTACCATCTCACGGTGTACGTCATCCACGCTGCATCCGCAGATACTGTCGTGCGGATGATTCTGCATCAGAAGTTTCCAGCCATAGGTAAACAGATCCTGTGGATATTCCATACCCTCTTTTGCCGCAATCGCAGCGAGCGGTTCTGCCACTTTCTCAAATAGCATCTCACAGCGGACATTCCACTGTTTGATATAAATGCGGGAGGATGCTGTGTTCGCTAACGTATACCATCCATCCGTTTTCTGGCTGCGCAGCTCGCCCGTGATCGTGTTCAGATCGTCCGGCAGTTCCTTTTTACCTGCTCCACATAATCGGTAAAATTAGAATGTACGAACTCCACATCCGGGTATAGCGCATTTGCCGTGCGGATGGCAGATGACAGATCGGTCTGTACCGGCTGATGGTCACAGCCATTCATGAATAAAAGCTGGTCCGTACTTGCATAACGCACAGCATCTGCAAGTTTTTATCCCAGTATTCTTTTTGACTTTTCTTCTTCCACCGGCACTTCCACGCCATTGTTGTACCAGTTTGCAAATAAAATGCCAAGCACCGCAGATCCGTCTGCTGACTGCCAGTTCATCTCGGAATAAGTGGACTCATAGGCTTCTGTTGTCTGATTATTAAATCCGGTCGGTTTTACACCTCTTCCGAATACCGCCGTGTCAATGCCTGCCTTCTTTAAAAGCTGCGGCGCCTGTCCCATATTTCCAAAGGAATCCGGGAAGTATCCGATCTTTGTCCACTTTCCGCCAAATTCCTGTGCAAGTTTATAACCCATCTGTAAGTTTCTGACATTCGACTCGCTGCTTGTCAGAAATTCATCCTGCAATACATACCATGGACCGATTGCAATCCTGCCATCCTCGATCAGCTTCTGCAGACGTGCACGGTTTTCGGGCCGTACCTGAAGATAATCTTCCAGCATGATGGTCTGCCCATCCAGATGAAAACATTTATATTCTTTATCTTTTTTCCATGGTATCAATCAGCGTATCCATCATTTCAATATAAAGCATATGATGTTTTTCATATGGAAGATACCATTCTCTGTCCCAGTGTGTATGAGAAATAATATGCGCTTTTTTCATAGTAGTCTCCATTCCTGCCCGTATCTCAGGGCATCACAAAGTCTCCATTCCTGCCCATTTTCGCCCCCTGCTTTTCATTCTTATCACAGGTTTGTGCGCAGGCACAAATATTTTTCGTTTTTAAAGGGTAACTTTCTGTCCGCAATAGTCCAGTACAAGTTCACAGAATACGGAATTTGCCCAGGAAAACCAGGGACGTAAAATCATCCGGGTGATCCCATGGAATGACTCATGTACTAGATCTGTCCCCGCATCACAGGCTGCGATCCTCTCAAGCATTTTTAATTTTTTTCTTCCATGGAGTCAGAGGTAAGTCCCTGCATTGCCAGAGCCATCGGCCAGATGAAACGTATGTATGCGGGCTTCCGATTCCTTCTGCGCACTCTCCACTGAAATAATACGGGTTCTGGTCGCTTAGGATCACTTTTTCTGGTGTTCCGTATCTCTCATTTTTATTGTCGCAATAGCCATAGTATGGCATCGCAAGAAGGCTCGGCAGATTTGCGTCATCCATCACAAGATACTGGCCAAAACCATCTACCTCATATATGCGTAGTATTCCGTCTTCTGTGCCGGAAGAATGGCAAGTGTCTCGATCGCATTTCTCACTTCCTCTGAGAAAGCATCTGCCTCTTCTGCCAGTTTCTCATCATGGTAGATCTCACGGGCGATCTCTGCAATATTTCCAAGGATCACAGAAGCTAACATATTTGACGGATCAGATATCCATAGACAGGCATCATCACTGACGGAAACCGGACCAGATCAGTCCGACATTGCTTTTTACCAGCGCACCTTTTCCGTCCCTTGAGAGGGTATCGGTAAAACTAGCAGTTTTTTCTTTCAAATGTATACGGGGAGGCATTTTCATGATCCTGTTCCGTGCGGAATACGCGGATCACGGTTTTGCGGCTTTAACCATTCTCCGGTAAACCTGTATTCTTCAGAGCGTACATATCCGTCTTGTCATGATCCCAGCACTGTCCGTCGCCGTTTTCATTAAATGCATTGGCATATGGATCTAAAGAATGCACTGCATCTTTTTTGATCAACCCGCAGATCAGTTCCACAAGCTCCGGTTCTTCTTTTGCAAACAATAAGAACGGGCGGAGCTGGCATGCCGAATCGCGCAGCCACATGGCAGGGATGTCCCCGTGATCACAAATACCGTGTCATCTTCTTTTACTGTAATGGTCGTCTGCAGCGTATTCGAAATACATTTTTCAAACATGACAGCGATCTTGCTGTCTGCACCAAATTTTTTTTTTACAAGAGCGACCGTACGCTCGATCGCTGCATAATTTTCTTTACTTTCATCTTATCCTCCTGTTTTACACGATCCCCGATATCTGATAAGGGATCAGAATATCTTCGGTCTGTTTCTTTCCGGCTGTAATTTCCTCTAAAAGCGTGACTGCCTGCTGTCCCATCGCAAATTCATTCTGCCGCACATGGATAAAGTCATCCTGCTCATAGACCTCATCAATGCCGTCAAATACGGCAATCGTTTTTGAGATTCCCCGCTGTTTTAAATATTTTGAAAGGAGTACCCCGATCCGTATTCAGCGGCAATATATGCCGTACAGTCCCTGTTTTTTCCAGGATCTCCGCATCTGCGCATAGTCAAATTCCCGGTATTCTTTTTCGATGTCCTCTGGAATGTGGTTATATTTTTCCAGTTTTGCAAGTGCCCCGTTGGCATCCTCATATTTGAGCATACAATGGACAAATCCTTCGTAGCGCTCATGGATCGTTGTCGTCGTGACGGATGCATGCGTCAGAAAACAGATTTTTTCATGTCCCATTGCGATCAGCTTTTTGGTGACTTCTTTCGCCGCTTCATAATTATCCG
>VOFH01001921.1_pt1 | contig 16314 bp, 17 predicted proteins | sample 5384091 | NCBI WGS metagenome assembly VOFH01 (sample SAMN12384727, study PRJNA508395) | human gut metagenome | isolation source: healthy gut G | host: Homo sapiens
GTGCGCGCGGCCCGCGCCGAGGCGCAGAGCATCATCGACGATGCCCGCCGCACCTCGAACGAGGTCGCAGACGAGCTGAAGCAGCTGCGCAAGCAGATGCGGGAAAACGCGGACGTGCAGGGCACGAATGCAAAGCAGACCGAGCTGCGCCGCAGGCTCAACGAGGCGGAGGACCGCCTTGCCGGGCATGACGACGCGCCGAAGTCCCGCCCGCAGGCCGCGCGCGCCATCCGCGTCGGCGACACGGTCGAGCTGGTCCGCTTCGGTACCCGCGCAAGCGTGCTGGCCATCAACAAGGACGGCTCCTATCTGCTGCAGGCCGGGATCATGAAGGTCACGGCGCAGCCGGACGAGGTATATCTCATCGAGGAGACGAAGCAGCAGGCCAAGAAGATCATCGAGCGCAGCCAGCGTGCCTTCCGCAGCGCGGGCGCTTCGACGGAGCTGGACCTGCGCGGCATGTCGGCCGACGAGGCCATTGCTACGCTGGATATCTTCCTCGATAACGCCATGATGGCCAATCTCGCCTCCGTGCGTATCATCCACGGCAAGGGCACGGGTGTCCTGCGCAAGGCCGTGCAGGACGAGCTGAAGCGCAATCGCTGCGTGAAGCGCTACCGCCTCGGCGTCTACGGCGAGGGCGAGGACGGTGTGACCATCGCCGAGCTGGCCTGACGGGAAATCCCGGCAAACTTGAGAAAACAGTTGACAAATGCCCCTGTTTTGTTATATTCTAAGAGAAGCATATCACCTCGCGCAGCCTCAAATTTGAAGGAGTGACACAGGATGTATACAGAAAAATCGGTGGTCAAGTGTGAGTCTGGTCTGCACAACAGACAGGCTACGTTTTTCATTCAGAAGGCCAATGAATTCCGTTCCAGCATCTGGATTGAGGTCGACGACCGGAAGATCAATGCCAAGAGCCTGCTGGGCGTACTCTCCATGGCCATCACCACGGGCACGGAGGTCACGCTGATCGCCGAAGGCCCGGACGAGGAAGCGGCAGTCAAGACGCTGGCGCAGATGCTCGTCAAGGATATTTTCTGATCCGCTCAACATGAACGGCTGCCCCAAACGCACGGAATCGGCGGCGTTTGGGGCAGCTTTCTCGTCAGAATGGAGCAAGCATGACCCGTGAGGAACTGAAGCAGGCCGCGCTGTCGCTGCCCTATGAGCCGGGCGTTTATCTGATGAAAAACGCTGCCGGGACCGTGATCTACGTCGGCAAGGCAAAAAAACTGAAAAACCGCGTCAGCCAGTATTTTCAGGATACGGCGGCGCATAATGCAAAAACGCGCAAAATGGTGTCGAATGTCGATCATTTCGAGACGATCGCCGCCGCGACGGAGTTCGAGGCGCTCGTGCTCGAATGCTCGCTCATCAAGCACTATATGCCGAAATACAACATCCTGCTCAAGGACGATAAGGGCTACCCCTACCTGCGCGTCGATCTGCGCGAGGACTATCCCGTCATCACGCTGGCCACGCGCGTCACGGACGACGGCGCGCGCTATTTCGGCCCCTACGGCAGCCGCGGGCGCACGCAGCAGGTCATCGACGCTCTGCGCACGACGTTCCGCCTGCCGGGCTGCTCCAAAAAATTCCCGCGCGACATCGGCAGGGAACGGCCCTGCCTGAACTATCAGATGGAGCGCTGCGACGGCTGGTGCAGGCCCTGCATGCAGCAGGCGGACTATCACGCGCGGCTGGAGCAGGCCGTCCTTCTGCTCGAGGGCAAGCACCAGAGCCTGTGTCAGGAGCTACAGGAGAAGATGGAGGCCGCGGCCGAGGAGCTGCGCTTTGAGCGCGCGGCGGAATACCGCGACCGCCTGCGCGCCATTGAGCTGCTCGGGCAGAAGCAGCTCGTCACGGCAGGCACGATGGCGGACACCGACGTCATCGGCTGGTACCAGACGGAGGCGAAAGCCTGCTTCGCGGTGCTGCACTTTATCAAGGGCAACCTCATGGATAAGGACTATGAGGTCCTGCCTGTGCCGGAGGAGCCGGATGACGCGCTGTCGTCGCTTGTCAAGCAGTACTATCTGACGCGCAAGGCCGCGCCGCGCCGCATTTTCCTCCCGGCGGAGATGGACGACGCCGCACTGTTCGAGGAGCTTCTGCTGCAGGAGCTCGGCAAGCATGTGCTCATCCGCACGCCGCAGCGCGGCTACGGCCGCAGGCTCGTGGAGCTGGCGGAGAAAAACGCCCGCGAGGAGGCCGAGCGCGCTACCTCAAAGGCAGAACGCCTGAGCGGCACGCTCGTGCTGCTGCAGGGCATGCTCGGTCTGCGCGAACCGCCGCGCCGCCTCGAGGCCTATGATATCTCGAATATTGCGGGGACGGACATTGTCGCCTCCATGACAGTCTTCGAGGACGGCAAGCCGAAAAAGAGCGATTACAAGCGCTTTCAGGTGCGCGGCCTGACGGATCAGGACGACTACGCCTCCATGCGGCAGGTGCTCTGCCGCCGCTTCCGTCATTATCTCGACGGCGACAGCGGCTTTGCTGAGCGGCCGGACGCCCTGCTCATCGACGGCGGTGCCGTGCATGCCGAAACGGTCCGCGCCGCCCTGTCCGAAATGGGCGTGTTTCTGCCGATCTTCGGCATGGTCAAGGACAACCGCCACCGTACGCGCGCCCTTGTTACGCCGGACGGGCAGGAAATCAGCATCCAGAGCAGCCCGGCGGTGTTCGCCCTCATCGGGCGCATCCAAGAGGAGACGCACCGCTTCGCCATTACCTATCAGCGCACCCTGCGCAGCCGCCATGTGCGCGGCTCGCAGCTCGACGCCATCCCCGGCATCGGGGAAAAGCGCCGCAATCAGCTCCTGCGCCGCTTCCGCTCGCTCGCGGCCATCCGCGCCGCCAGCCGGGAGGAGCTGCAGGAGGTGCTGCCCGCGCCGCAGGCGCAGGCGGTCTACGACCATTTTCACGGACAGGAGCAAACACAGCCATGAGAGTTATCACCGGAACGGCGCGCGGCACAAAGCTGAAAACGCCGGAGGGCATGCTCACGCGCCCAACGACGGACCGCGTGAAGGAAGCCCTGTTCAACATCATCCAGTTCGACATCGCGGGCGACGTGCTCGACCTGTTCGCCGGAACGGGCCAGCTCGGCATCGAGGCGCTCAGCCGCGGGGCATCACGCGCTGTTTTTGTCGACCACCGGCAGGACGCCGCGGCCCTTGTGCGCGAGAATCTGCGCCGCACGCATTTTGAAGACAGGGGAGAGGTCGTGTGCGCGGATTTCACACAGTATCTTGCGCGGTGCAGGCGGAAATTCCGCCTGATCTTCCTCGACCCGCCCTATGCAGAAAAATCCCTCGAAACGGCGATTCAGCGCCTATCGGAAATTGACATTTTGTCGGATGGTGGTATAATTATCACAGAAAGGCCCCTCGGCAAACCGCTTGCAGAGGAATTTCCGGGCTTGACCCGCTCAAAAGACTATCATTACGGAAAAACGACCATCACCCTGCTCCGCAAGACCGGGGCGGGCGGCGGCAACGATTAGGAGGCAATATCATGAACGAACACGGCATTGAAGAATTGATCGGCACCCTGTATGAAATGGTGCAGGACGCACGCTCCGTGCCGTTCAGCAGCGATAAGTGCGCTGTTGAGCGCGAAAAGGTCCTCGACCTGCTCGACGAGATCAGCAACCAGCTCCCCGGCGAGCTGAAGCAGGCAAAGACCATCGTGGACTCCCGCAGCGAGCTCATTACGAACGCAAAGCGCGAGGCCGAGAATATCATGAAGTCCGCGCAGGCACAGGCCCGCCAGCTCGTCTCGCAGGAGGCCATCTACCTCGAGGCCAAGAATCAGGCCAACGATATGGTGCGCGCCGCGCAGGATAAGATCAAGGAGCTCAAGAAGGTCACGAACGACTACGTCGACGATTCCCTGCGCCGCACGGAGGAGGCCGTCGCCGAGGCTCTGAGCGAGATCCGCAATTCCCGCTCGAAGTTCCGCGCCCTCGTCAATCCGCAGGCCAAGAACAACTCCGCGATCATCGAAGACGTGTAAACCGGCGCCATGAGCCGGAACCGTATTCTCATCACCGCCGTCGCGGCTGCGCTCCTTGTGGTCTGCGGCATCGGCATTTTCTTCGCATCCAACCGCGACCATGCGGCAGAGCGCGCCGACGAGTGGACCATGCAGGGCATGACCCTCGCACCGGACGGCTCGGCCACGCCGTGCACCGTGCGCATCGCGGGCACGTCTCGCTCCTATTTGCTCGGCGGCAGAGTCGGCGCGTTCGAGACGGGGACGGACGGCGGCATCTATGTCGACGGTACGCGCGTCTGCTCCGGCGTCATCCTGCCGGACGACGCCTTTGACCCGTGGCTCACGATGCAGGCGGATACCGATCCGTTCTGGATCGCAGCCGACGGCAGCACGCTCGTCCTGCCGCTTCCCGGCACGCAGTCGCTCGTCGTCGCTCCGGCAGAGTCGGAGCAGGCGGCGCAGGAGCTGCTGCAGTCGCTGTGCGAATCATTAAGTGATCAATCTGGACTGGACATAATTCAGCGCTATTTTTTGTCGAATTCTTAGAGTTGCGTTTTCTTTCAAAATGTGTTATAATCTTTACAGAATTCAATATTAGTAGGCTAGTTGGGCATTAATTTACTGTGAATTGCATGCCAGTCAGAAATATAGAATATGGAGGTGACATTTGCTACGCAAATCTGAGGGCGTGTAATAATATTTCAAATATAAAGGAGAATTGTCATGAATCGTAAGTTTGTTAGACGTTGTATCTCCCTGATAACTGTATTTGGAATTTTGCTCATGCTCATGTTACAAGCTGCTGCTACTATTGATGCAGTTGAAAGTGCTCCGCAGCGTTTTGACCCTGCTGTATATGAGGTGCAGTTGCGTGTAACTACCGAAAACTGTGAGTCTGTTATCTCAAAGTATGATGTACCTGATGAGGTTGCAGACAGAATTCGTGAATTATGTCAAGAATATGGTGTAACTGAACTACTGGTTCCCGGTGATGCTGCACCTGTCACCTACTCTACTTCTACTAGTTGGAGTCCTGTTCGCAATTATAAAGGTTATAAGTTGAAGGACTGGGTAGTCACGGTCAATAATTGCTTTGCCATGACTACCATCACTTCTAATGGTAGTGCTGCAGCTAATTTTGCTGCAACAATACTTGCATATTGTGCTGGTGTAGTTATTGATAGATTTGTTCCATTTGGAAGTTCTGGAATTACGTTGATTCAATATGCATGCGGCTCAAATAGTTCGTACTACGCCGGAACTGGAGATAAAGCGCAGGCTGCGCCGCAGTTCTTGACGTACGAAACATTTACATATCGGGTCACGGACCAGGGTAACGTGTTGGGTGCAAGAACATATTATTCGTATTTGAAGACAATCAGTTGGTTCTACTATAATAGTAAAACCGATACTCCAAAGACGCGGATACAGACGTATAATATTTCTTTCCAGTCTCCACATTACTCCAATGTTAATGAAGCTGCAATATCGTCTGCCACGAGTGCAGTCTTGGATGAACCGATCAATTTAAAGATTGGTCAAGCATGGTTTGTACTCAAATAGGATAACTGTATGAAAACAAACAGAAAACATGCGATTGCAATTATAATAGCAATTATTGTAGTTGTAGTTATACTTGTTTCCGGCATAATACTGATTTCTTACTGGAACACGCCGATCTCCAAGGCGGAAAGCCGGACGATGCAGGCGATCGCTCTGCAGGAGGATGGCTCCGCGGAGCCTTGTACCGTCCTCATCAGCGGCATTTCGTATCACTACCTTTTCCGGAATCACGCGGATTCCTTTGAGGCAAACGATCCGGGCGGCGTATTCGTAAACGGCAGCCGCATCATGGACAGCCTGATCCTGCCGTCGGACATCGACTCGGATTGGATGTTCTGGCAGGACAACACGCTCTGGTGCGACGCGGCCGGGGAGCAGCTCATTGTGCTGCTGCACCGCGATGCGGACGGCGCGTTTGCAGAGACCGGCACGCCGGTGCTCGTCATCGCCCCGGCGGAGACGGAGCAGGCGGCACAGGCTCTTCTGCAATCGCTGCGGGAGACGCGCGCGGGCGATGCGGAGACGCAGCGCCTGATCGAACCGTTTTTGAAATAACCGGACGACACAGCGCCCCGTCCCATTGGGGCGGGGCGTTCGTGAGCTTTCCCGGTCGTGTTATTCCGAGGAGCGAAGCGACGTGGGAATCTCGTGAAGCAGGCTTCGGATTCGCCTCGGCTTGCCAAAATCCGCAGCCGATCCTGCGAGATTGCCACGGCCCCTCGCGGGGCCTCGCAATGACAAATTTGACAGTCTGAGCTTATGACTTTAATTCCATATTTTAGGAGGCAGAAATGACGGAACTGGAACGTTATCAGCAGTGGTGCGAGCAGGCGCCGCTGGATGAGGCCGGGCGCGCTGCGCTGGCCGCCATGCAGAACGACGAGACGGAGCGCAAGGGCTGCTTCGGCGCAGAGCTGCAGTTCGGCACCGCGGGCATCCGCGGCATTATGGGCATCGGCACGAATCGCCTGAACGACTTCACCGTTCGCCGCACAGCGCAGGGACTTGCCGCATGGCTGACCTCGACGGAGCTGCCGCAGCGCTGCGCCATCGGCTATGACTCCCGCCACAACTCCCGCCGCTATGCGGAGCTGTGCGCCGTGGCCCTCGCGGAGCGCGGCGTGCATGTCTATGTCTATCACGAACTGGCCCCGACGCCGATGCTCTCGTTTGCCGTGCGCCAGCTTGGCTGCGGCTGCGGCATCGTCGTTTCCGCCAGCCACAATGCGGGCATCTACAACGGCATCAAGTGCTACGGCCCGGACGGCTGCCAGATGACGGACGAGCCGGCGGCCCGCGTGTTTGCCGAGATCGAGAAAATCCCGTATTTCCTCCCGGCGGAAAAGAGCTTTGAGGACTTCCTTGCGGAAGGCGGCGTGGAATTCATCGCGCCGGAGCTGTGGGAGCGCTACTATGAGACCGTTCTCGGCGAGCGCCTTGCCACTGTCCCGTCCGATAACCTGAACCTGCTCTACACGCCGCTGTGCGGCACGGGCAACAAGCCGGTCCGCACCGTGCTCGGCCGCATCGGCGTGAACGTCGCTGTCGTTCCCGCACAGGAAAAGCCGGACGGCGATTTCAAGACCTGCGAATATCCGAACCCGGAGACGGACGCCGCGCTGAACGAGAGCTACAAGATCGCGCGCGAGACGCACCCGGACCTCATCCTCGGCACGGACCCGGACTGCGACCGCGTGGCCGTGGCCGTCCCGGTGGGCGGCGGCTTCCGCAAGCTCAGCGGCAACGAGCTGGGCTGCCTGCTGCTGGACTACATCCTCGGCACGATGCAGAAGGCGGGCACGCTCCCGGCAGACCCCGTCGCCGTGCGCAGCATCGTCTCGACCCCGATGGCAGACAAGATCGCCGCAAGCTACGGCGTGATTCGCTTCAAGCGCATGGAAGGCTATAACGTCGCCTGGATTCCCGGCACGGACCATGCCGGCATTGCCACTCAGGTAAAAGTTGAACAGCAGTTGGCGGAAGAAGGCAAAAACCGCTATGAAATCGGCCGCGAAGAATTCCTGAAACGGGTCTGGGCTTGGAAGGAACAGTACGGCAGCCGCATCGAAAAACAGATTCGCCGCCTTGGTTCATCCTGTGACTGGAGCCGCAAGCGCTTCACTATGGACGATACCTGTGCCCGTGCCGTCCGGGAAGTCTTCATTTCCCTGTATGAAAAAGGTCTCATCTATCAGGGACAGCGCATTACCAACTGGTGCCCTCACTGCCACACGGCTCTGTCGGATATCGAAGTCGACCATTCCGACGTCGCCGGCCATCTGTGGTTTGTCAAATATCCCGTCGTCGGTGAAGACGATTACATCATGATTGCCACGACCCGTCCGGAAACGATCATGGGCGATACGGCTGTTGCCGTTAATCCTAATGATGACCGCATGAAGAAGTATATCGGCAAGAAGGTCATCGTTCCCCTCGTCGACCGTGAAGTCGAAGTCATTGCCGACGACTACGTCGATATCGGCTTTGGTACCGGCGCCGTCAAGATTACGCCGGCTCACGACCCGAACGACTTTGAAATGGGTCAGCGCCATAACTTGGAATCGATCATGATCATGAACCTCGACGGTACGATGAACGAAAAAGCCGGTGCCCAATACAATGGCATGACCCGCGAAGACTGCCGTAAAGCCGTCGTTGCCGACCTCAAAGAACTGGGCCTCCTCGATCATATTGAAGAATTGACCCATGCCGTCGGCCATTGCTCGCGCTGCAAGACGACGGTCGAACCCTTTGTTACCAAACAGTGGTTCGTCAAGATGAAGCCTCTTACCGAAGCCGCCCTCAAAGCCGTAGAAGATGGAAAGACCCGTTTCATTCCCGAACGCTTCGTCAAGACCTACAATCATTGGCTGGAAGACGTCCATGACTGGTGCATCAGCCGCCAGCTCTGGTGGGGCCATCAGATCCCGGTCTGGTACTGCGACGACTGCGGCAAGGCCTCGGCCAGCCGCGAAGACATTACGGAATGCCCGCACTGCCACAGCACGCATATCCATCGTGATCCCGACGTCCTCGATACCTGGTTCAGCTCGGCCCTTTGGCCCTTTTCGACCATGGGCTGGCCCGATAAGACGGCTGATCTCAATCAGTTCTTCCCGACCAGCGTCTTGGTTACGGGCTACGACATCATCTTCTTCTGGGTTGCCCGCATGATGTTTATGACCTGCGAATTCATGAAGGATATTCCTTTTGAAAACGTATTCATCCACGGCCTCGTCCGCGACAGCCAGGGCCGCAAGATGAGTAAGTCCTTGGGCAACGGTATCGATCCTCTCGGCGTCTGCGAAGAATACGGCGCCGATGCCCTGCGCTTCACCTTGGTTACGGGCAATACACCGGGCAACGACATGCGTTTCTACATGGAACGAGTCGAAGCTAACCGTAACTTTGCCAATAAGATTTGGAATGCCTCTAAGTTCGTCATCATGAACCTTACCGATTTTGACGAATCCTTCGTCCCCGAGGAAAGCGATTTGACCTTGGCTGACCGCTGGATTTTGACGTCCTTTAATGAAACGGCAGCCAGAGTGACGGAAGACCTCGATAAATTTGAACTCGGTGACGCCGCCGATGCCGTCTACGTTTTTTGGGCTTTATTTCTGGAACGAGTTGGTGTATAATTTATCCTGAATGAATGGCGGCCTGCCGCCAGACAGGAAGGATGACTTTGATGGAGAATTTCGACGCGGAGCAGCCGATGGAGGACCTGCAGGAGCAGACTCCGAAGAAGGAACCGAAAAATCCGCTCTATGATTGTTACTCGCTTTTGCATGACCTTGTCTATATTCTGGCCGCGATCACGATCGTGTTTGTGTTCTTCGTCCGTCTCGTCGGCGTGGACGGACCATCCATGATGCCGACGCTGCAGGACGGCGACTATGTGGCACTGCTGAGCAATCTGTTTATGGGCGACCTCGAGCAGGGCGACGTCATCGTCGCGCGCAAGGAGAGCTTTGAAAACGGCGAGCCGATCGTCAAGCGCGTCATCGCCACGGAGGGTCAGACCGTGGATATCCTCTATGACGGAAACGGCTACGGCACGGTCTACGTCGACGGCGAGCCGCTGGACGAGCCCTATATCTTGGAACCGATGGTGCTGCCCTACTACGACCGCACGAGCTTCCCTCTGACCGTGGACGAGGGCTGCCTCGTCGTGATGGGCGATAACCGCAACCGCTCTGCTGACAGCCGCTATGCCTCCATCGGGCAGATCGAGGAATCGCAGGTCATCGGCAAGGTGCTGTGCATTCTGTTCCCAGGCTGCGGCGAGAGCAGCTCGCGGGACTTTGGACGGATCGGAGCGCTGGACAATGGATGACCGCATGAATATCCAGTGGTATCCGGGCCACATGACAAAGACCCGGCGGAATATGGAGGCTGACCTCAAGCTCGTGGACGCCGTCTGCGAGATCGTGGACGCACGCATCCCGTTTTCCAGCCGGAACCCGGACATTGACGCCATCTGCGGGCAGAAGCCCCGCATGATGATCCTCAACCGCATCGATCTGGCCGATCCGGCCGCTACGGACGTCTGGCAGAATTACTGGCAGGCGCAGGGCATGACCGTTGTGCGCACGGACTGCAAGAGCCGCCGCGGCATCGACCGCTTCGTGCCTGCCGTCTGCTCCATGCTGGCGGAGAAGCTGCAGCGCTATGCGGACAAGGGACAGACCGGCCGCGCGCTGAAGCTGATGATCGTCGGCATCCCGAACGTGGGAAAATCGACTTTCATCAATCAGATCGCCGGGCGCAAGGGCGCAAAGGCGGAGAACCGCCCCGGCGTCACGCGTGGCAAGCAGTGGGTCACAGTGGACAGCGGCCTTCTGCTGCTCGACACGCCGGGCATCCTCTGGCCGAAATTCGACGATGAGGAGGTCGGCCGCAGGCTGGCCTATACCGGCGCGGTCAAGGACGACGTACTGGATGTGGAAACGCTGGCCTGCCATCTGGCGGCCATGCTCTGGGCGCGTTACCCCGAGGCCATGCGCGCCCGCTATAAGCTCGACCCGCCGGAGGACGCCTCCGGCTATGATCTGCTGACCGAGGCGGGCCGCCGCCGCGGCTTCCTGCTGGCGCGCGGCGAGATCGACACGGAGCGCATGGCGCGTGTGCTGCTGGAGGAATACCGCAGCTGTAAGATCGGCCGCTTTACGCTGGAGGACCCTCCGGAAAGGACAGAGACATGCGCTACGAACTGATCCGCGAGATCTTCAATCTCTGCAGCAACAACCAGATGCGCGACGTGTTCGTCAGTGAGGTGGAGACCTCGGACCCGGAGGCCGTCGCGCGGACATACTGCCGCGGTAAGGACGTCACGATGGACCGCACGGACAACGAAGACGGCAGCATCATATTCGACGTGGTGGCGGACGGCCTGCATCAGCGCCTGAGCTTCACGCCGGATGATTAAGAAAGAGCAAGACCGCATAATTCTCTTCGGCCTTCGCCGGACATTTTTCGCCGAATGCACTTGCTGAATTGTGCGGTATTGCTTAAGATAAATGAGGAATTGGCATGACGGAACTTTGGAATTACGAAAACCGCTGCTGGGAGGCGGGTTATGAGACGGTCTGCGGCGTAGACGAGGCCGGGCGCGGCCCGCTGGCCGGACCGGTGTGCGCTGCGGCAGTCATCCTGCCGCGCGGGCTGGACATTCCCGGCCTGAACGACTCGAAAAAGCTGACGGCCAAGCGCCGCGAGGCGCTGTATGACATTATCACGGAGCAGGCGCTCGCCTACGGCATCGCGTTTGCCTCCGAGCAGGAGATCGACGAGATCAACATCCTGCAGGCGACGTTCCTTGCCATGCGCCGCGCCATGGACCAGCTCCGGGTGCGGCCGGATATCGCCCTGATCGACGGCAACCGCGAGACGGACTTCGGCCTTCCCGTGCAGACGATCGTCAAGGGCGACAGCCTGAGCGCCAATATCGCGGCTGCGTCCATTCTGGCCAAGGTGACGCGGGACCGCTTTATGCTGGAAATGGATGAAAAATATCCGCAGTACGGCTTTGCCACGCACAAGGGCTACGGTACGCGCGCGCACTATGCCGCGCTGCGCGAATTCGGTCCGTGCCCCATCCATCGCCGCACGTTCCTGAAGAATCTCCATGCGGAATGATCTGACGGGCCGCTGGGGCGAGGAGACTGCGGCGGCCTATCTGCGCCGCAGGCACTATACCATCGTGGCGGCGAATTACCGCTGCCGACTCGGCGAGATCGACCTGATCGCGGAAAACCGCGACTATCTCGTCTTTGTCGAGGTCAAGCTGCGCAAAAGCGCCGCATTTGCCGAAGCGCTGGAATTTGTCGACCGGCACAAGCAGGAACGCATCCGCCGCACGGCGGAGCTGTACTTATGTGAGCACCCGGAGCAGACGAAGCAGCCGCGCTTCGACGTCATCGAGGTCTACGCGCCGAACGGCACGCAGACGAAGCGGCCGGAGATCCGGCATCTGGAGGATGCATTTTCATGAAGCTGTTTGACGGACACTGCGACACCGCCTATGAGCTCTGGACGCGCGGGGAGGGGCTGGAACGGAATTCCTGCCACATCGACCTGCAGAAGGCGGCCGGACTGGAGGCCTATGCCCAGGTCTTTGCGTTCTGCAGCAACGCCGGCCCGGCCGGCCTGGCGGCGGGACGGAGCGCCTGCTGACGGAGCCACTGGTGCTCCTGTGCCGCGAGGTGGAGAAGAACCGCAGCCGCATCGGCTTTGCCGCAAACGGTGCGGAGGCCCTGCGCCTGACGGAGCAGGGGAGGATCGCCGCGCTGCTGTCCGTGGAGGGCTGCGAGGTCATCGGCTGCGACCCCGGGCAGACTCGAATGGCTGCGGGAACAGGGCTTCTGCATGCTCACGCTGACGTGGAATGCCGACAACGCGCTTGCGGGCTGGCACGGCTCCGCGCTTGGCCTGACGCCGCGTGGGCGCGACTTTGTCCGGGAGGCGCAGCGGCTCGGTCTGCGGATCGATGTGAGTCATCTGTCCGAAGCTGCGTTCTGGCAGCTCATGGACTGCACGCAGGCCCCCATTCTGGCCAGCCATTCCAACTGCCGCGCTTTGTGCGGCTATACGCGGAACCTGACGGACGATCAGCTGCGCGCGCTGGCGCAGACCGGCGGCACGGTCGGCCTGAACCTCTATCCGCCGTTCCTCGGCGGGAGAGCGGATTTCGACACGCTGCGCGCCCATCTCGAGCACATGCTCACGCTCTGCGGCGAGGACCATGTGGCCCTCGGCGGCGACCTCGACGGCTGCGACGAGCTGGCGCGCGGCTTTACGGACGTCTCCTCGTGGGCTTCGTTTTATGCGTATTTACAGGCTGCGGGCTATCCCGCGGACCTGCTCGACCGGATCTTTTTCCGGAACCTTCTGCAACTGCTGCAATGAAAGGAGCGTGAGGGATGGCCCTTTACGCGATTGGAGACCTGCATCTTTCCCTCGGCAGCGACAAGCCGATGGACGTCTTCGGCGGCGCGTGGGTTGGCTATGTGGACAAGCTCCGCGAAGGCCTGTCCGTCATCGGGCCGGAGGACACGACCGTCCTGCTCGGGGACCTGTCCTGGGCGCTGGACCTGAACGGCGCGCGCGAGGATTTTGCCATGATCGCCGCCATTCCGGGGCGGAAGATCATCGTCAAGGGAAATCACGATTACTGGTGGACGACGGCCGCGAAATTCTACCGCTTCTGCGAGGAAAACGGCTTTCCGGACCTGTATCTGCTGAATAACAACTGCTATTTCTATAACGGCATCGCCCTGACCGGCACGCGCGGCTGGTTCTTTGAAGAGGACGCGCCGGACGGCAGTCATAACGATAAAATTTTCAAGCGGGAGCTGCTGCGTCTGGAGGCCTCGCTCCGCGCGGCGGGAGATACGCCCGAAAAGCTGTGCTTTCTGCACTATCCGCCGCGCTACCGCGGCTACGAATGCCCGGAAATTCTGGCGCTCCTCGAGCGCTACGGCGTGAAGGAATGCTGCTACGGCCACCTGCACGGCAGCAGCCACCGCCTTGCCATCGAGGGCGTGCACCACGGCGTGACCTACCGGCTCTGCGCTGCGGATTATACGAATTTTGCCCCGATCCGGCTTCGCTGAATATTTTCCCTGTAATTTTCCTGCGGAAAAACCGAAAATTCACAAAATCGACTTGTTTTTTTGTGAATAGTCTGATAAAATAGTGCGGATTCATCAAGGTATCAATGCGCGCCGACCGGCGCAGCACATAGGAGGATGTTAGAAATGAATGTCAAAAGCGTAGAGAAAGAAGCGACCCGCGCATCCGTTACGGTGGAACTGACCCGTGAGGAGCTGGAGCCTGCCCTGAACCGCGCCTATCTGAAGTACCGCAAGGATATCATGATCCCCGGCTTCCGCAAGGGTCATGCTCCGCGTATGGTCATCGAGGCTGCCTATGGCAAGCATGTCTTCTTTGAGGACGCTGTCGAGGATATGTTCCCGGATATCTACAAGGATGCCGTCCTGACGCAGGACATCCGTCCCGTCGGCCGCCCGAGCGTTTCCAAGATGGACATCGCCGACGACGGCGCCGTCACGCTGACGATCGTGACGGATCTGTATCCCGTTGCTGAGCTTGGCGAATATAAGAATCTCGAGATCGAGAAGGCCGAGGTCGAGGTCAAGGAGTCCGAGGTCGAGGCCGAGCTGGACCGCATGGCCCAGAACGTTGCCCGCATCACCACGGTCGACCGCCCGGCACAGGAGGGGGACACCGCCGTGATCGACTTCGAGGGCTTTGAGAACGGCAAGGCCTTTGCGGGCGGCAAGGGCGAGAACTACGAGCTGAAGCTCGGTTCCCACACCTTCATCCCCGGCTTTGAGGAGCAGGTCGCCGGCATGAGCGCCGGTGAGGAGAAGGACATCGACGTCACGTTCCCGGCTGACTATCACGCCGAGGAGCTTGCCGGTAAGCCCGTCGTCTTCAAGGTCAAGGTCCATGAGGTCAAGGAGACCGTCGTTCCCGAGAAGGACGACGAGTTTGTCAAGGATGTCTCCGAGTTCGACACCGTCGCCGAGCTGCGCGCCGACATCGAGAAGCGCATCCGCGATGAGAAGCAGGCCGGGATCGACCGCGCGTTCGAGAACGCCGCCGTCGAGAAGGCTGCCGCCAACATGACCGTCGAGATCCCCGACAGCATGATCGACGAGGAGCTCGATCAGGAGATGGAGCGCATGGACTATGAGCTCCGCTCCCAGGGCGCTTCCCTGCAGGCCTATGCCCAGATGATGGGCGGCGACATGAACGCCATCCGAAACAGCCTGCGCCCCTCCGCTCAGGCCGCTGTCCGCACGAACGTCCTGCTGGACGCCGTTGCTGCCGCTGAGAACATCGAGGTCAGCGAGGAAGAGTGCGAGGAAGAGTACAAGAAGCTCGCCGAGAGCTACAAGATGGAGCTGGACGACGTCAAGAAGGCCCTGAACGCCGACGGCCTGAAGAGCGATCTCAAGCTGCGCAAGGCCGCCCGTCTCATCGCCGACTCCGCTGTCGCCGTTGCACCCAAGGCCCCTGAGGCCGCCGAAGAGGCTCCTGCCTCCGAGGAATAATCCGCCTGCAGAGCGGTTAGAATGTTTCTCTGATTCCTGCTGCGGCAGGCGATCCGCACTCCCGCCGGTGACCCCGGCGGGAATGCACGCAGAAAGGAGCATGATTATGAGTTTGGTTCCCTATGTCGTCGAGCAGACGAGCCGCGGAGAGCGTTCCTATGACATTTTCTCCCGCCTTCTGAACGACCGCATCATCTTCCTGTCGGAGGAGGTCAACGACACGACCGCCAGCCTGATCGTCGCCCAGCTTCTCTATCTGGAGGCGCAGGACCCCGACAAGGACATTCAGTTCTACATCAACAGCCCGGGCGGCGTGGTAACGGCCGGACTTGCGATTTATGACACCATGCAGTATATCAAGTGCGATGTTTCCACGATCTGCATCGGCATGGCCGCGTCCATGGGCGCGTTCCTGCTGTCGTCCGGCACGAAGGGCAAGCGCCTCGCCCTGCCGAACGCGGAGATCATGATCCATCAGCCGTCCGGCGGCGCGCAGGGTCAGGTCACGGATATCGAGATCCACGCCCAGCGCATCGCGGATGTGAAGCGCCGTCTGAATGAAATTCTGGCGAAGAACACCGGCAGACCCGTTGAAGAGGTCGCCCGCGACTGCGAGCGCGACCATTTCCTCACGGCCGAGCAGGCGAAGGAATACGGCATTGTGGATAAGGTGATCTATCAGCGCTAAAGCCCAGAGGAGGAAGTAAATTTGGCAGAAAAACTCATCCGATGCTCCTTCTGCGGCAAGACGCAGGCACAGGTCAAGCGGATCATGTCCGGGCCGAATGCCTATATCTGCAACGAATGCGTGGAGCTGTGCAGCACGATCCTGCACGAGGAGATGTATGAGACCGGCAGCTCCGAGCTGGCCGTTCCCGATCATCTGCCCACGCCGAAAGAGATCAAGGAATATATGGACGGTTATATCATCGGTCAGGATGAGGCGAAGATCGCCCTGTCCGTGGCGGTGTATAACCATTACAAGCGCATTTTCTACGGCGGCGACTCCGATGTGGAGCTGCAGAAGAGCAATATCCTGCTCATCGGCCCGACGGGCTGCGGCAAAACGCTCTTTGCGCAGACGCTCGCCAAAATCCTGAACGTTCCGTTCGCCATCGCCGATGCGACCACGCTCACCGAAGCGGGCTATGTCGGCGAG
>VOFH01004228.1_pt1 | contig 16305 bp, 14 predicted proteins | sample 5384091 | NCBI WGS metagenome assembly VOFH01 (sample SAMN12384727, study PRJNA508395) | human gut metagenome | isolation source: healthy gut G | host: Homo sapiens
ACGCAGAGAATCGTCATTGGTGAACGACGGTTTGTTCTTTGTAATCTGCCGGAACTGCCGGTTCAAACCTTCGATAATATTTGTCGTATATATGATTTTCCGAATCTCGGGAGGGTATTCAAAGAAAGTGCTCAAAACTTCCCAGTTGTCCTCCCAGCTCTTGACGCAGGAGGGATACTGCTTCCGCCATTCATCTGCGAATGCGTGCAGGTTCTCTTCCGCTTCCTGCAGTGTGACCGCAGTGTAGATTTTCTTCAGGTCAGCTACCAGTTTCTTGATGTCCTTGTAGCTGACGTACTTGGTAGAACTGCGAATCTGGTGGACGATACACCGCTGCAGGCGGCTCTTGGGATACACCGCCTGGATTGCCTGCATCATGCCGCAAAGGCCGTCGGTGCAGAACAGATAAACATCAAAAAACACCCCGGCTTTTGAGATCATTCAACACACTCAGCCAAAATTTGCTGCTCTCATGCTCGCCGATCCACACGCCAAGAATGTCCTTCCGGCCATCCATGGTGATGCCCAGAACCACATAAGCTGCCTTGGTCACATAGCGGTGATCTTCCTTGACCTTGTAGTGGATAGCATCCATGAAGATGAAGGGATAGATGCTTTCCAGAGGCCGATTCTGCCAGGCATTGACCTCCGGCATGATCTTCTCGCTGATCTTACTAACCAGCTCCGGGGATATCTCTACATCGTACAGGCTCTTGATCTGCTCGGCGATATCCCGCTGGCTCATGCCACAAGCGTAGAGGGACAGAATCTTGTCCTCCATGCCTTCGGCATTGCGGTCATATTTGCTGATGATCTTCGGCTCATAGTTACCCTTGCGGTCTCTGGGAACCTTGATATCGATCTCTCCCAACTGGGTCTTTACGGTTTTCTGGGAGTAGCCGTTACGGTAATTGGGAGTTACGTTTTCTGGGTCTGCGGCACGCTGGCAACGCTCTCTGCCAAGTTCCTCGTCCATCTCTACTTCCATGACCTGCTGGATGACATCCCGGAACATTTCTTTCATAGCTTCCATGATGTCGGCGGTGCTGGTGAAATGCTGGCTCTGAACATACTGCTTCAAAAGGTCCTGTGGTGCGTTCATAATACTGACTCCTTTGTCGTGAATGCTTGGTAACATTCTTGACCTTGCCGCCAGTATCTATACTGTCATACTTTGTCGATTACACAGAATTTTCTGCGGTCTCCCTATTTGACCGCAAATGCCATGCCTCCCATCTCCATGTGGCTGCTCTGACTGCCATCCATGATTTCCGCCAGACTGGTATAGCCCTTGTAGGCGATATAGCCCCGGTCGGTGAACAATCCGTCCTCCTCATTCATGCGCTGCAGAGCATAGCCTTCGTAGTCGTAGAACTCATCCAGATTTTCATCATACTCGAAACGACCGGACTGTTGGATCATGTACTTGCCATATTCCTCCGGCGTGTGCGTATCGGGAGCAAAGTCAAAGAGATCGAGGTTTTCAGCAAGGTTTTTGACCTGTGCCGCAGTTTCCGGTTTTGCCATAATCACCACAGCGCCCAGCTTTCTGAGACTGTCATCCGAAAAACCATCCGTCGCCTGCGCCAAAGCGTTCAGGTCGTCAATGCCTTCCTGTTCCATATCCAGCAGCACATCCACTTCATCCGGCAACTGAGTATTCTCCAAGCGAAGCCGGACATCCGCAGGATCCGTGATACCCGCCCGCTGAAGGGCACGGTCGATCTCCTCCTGCGCCATGGGAAGATACAGCCATGTGATATGCTCCGTATCCTCCGGTTCGGCTTTAGAGGTCACCGCAACGGTGATGACATTCGGCTCATAGTAGTAACAGGGAAAGAACCGGCCGTCGTAGATCTGCTCCAGCTTCATGCCGTTGTCGTAGACCACGCCGTAGGGCGTGATCGTGCCGCTGTCGCTTTCAATGAGCTGCCGCGCGGTTTCCTTGCCGTCCAGCGCGTTCAGCCCATCCACACTCGCGCTGCCGCCGTGCAGGTTCATGTAATGGTCACGGCCAACAGCGTCGAGGTCGGAAAAGTCGGTAATGACCGTGGCCTGCTGGCAGCAGAAGGTCAGGTTGATCAGATCCTTCAGTTCAAAAAGCTCCAGTTTGTGGGCCACCGCCTGAAACTGTGCGGCTTCGCCAGTATCAAAGCTATCCAGCCGTTTGGCAAGGTAGTTCAGCTCCTCCACATTGACCGTGAGCATCTCCATGCGCTTGAGCACAGAGTAAAAGCTGTTGATCTCCTGCACCTGGCAGTCGGCTTTGACCGCGTCGCCAATCTCCAGCGCCTCCAGCAATTCCATGCAGTGTGCGTACTGGTCATGGGGGATTGGGAACGGGATGGTTGCCACGCCGTATTCCGGGTGATACGGATTGCCAAGCACCGCCTGTATCATCATGTTATATCAGCTCCTTTTTCCAAATTCAAAACCACATCTCCGTACTTGGCCATCAGCAGTGCGCCGGTAATCAGGTGGAACGCCTCATCTGTGACCAATTCCGGAGACGCAAGGTCCGCAAGAGTAATATTGCAGCAGCCGACCGCAATGGCCTTCGCCGCCTGGTAGACGCTGTATAGCTCCGGCTCGATCCCTCCGAGACGAACACTTTGGAAGTCAAAGCCGTCATTCCCGCATTTCCAGACCATCCTGCGCCAAAGGCTCTCGTAAGCTGTAAGAAGGTAGAGGGCGGCTTTGTTCCGGTCGGACAAGCGCCAGCAGCGCTCTCGCCAGTGTGTCCATCTTCGCCGGTGGGCATCTGACAGGAAGAATTGAGGTTTCCGTTCTCTGAATTGCTGATGCATCCGTTTTCGGAGCTGTGGCCCCATAGAGAGTGCGAAGCAGTCCCGCACAAACTCATTCAGCTCCAGTACGCCTGCTTCGATCCGTTCCTCCAGGCAGGTGCATTCGCACAGGCGGCACGGATGCTTGCGGTCATAGTTCTGGCAGTATTCGCACGCCACATCTTCGGGCGTGTAACGAAATGGGCTGCGGTATATCCCACCGCCCGGGGCTTTTGACCCCTCGGACAGCATGGGCGTCACGGCGCCTGCGGCGCGGATACCGGCCTCGAGCCGGTCGATGAGGGCGTCCGGCGCATCCGGCAGCAGCTGGATGAGATAGCCGCCCGCTACGCTGACCGTCTGGTCGCGGCCGACGAGCACACCGAGCGCACAGGCCGTCGGCGTCTGCTCGCTCTGGGCAAAGTATGCCGTCACATCATCGCCGATCTCGCCGGAGACGAGCGCGACGGAGCCGACATAGGGTTCCTTCATCTGCAGGTCGCGGATGACCGTGAGCATGCCGTCCGTGCCGACGGCAACGCCGACATCCAGCTTGCCCGCATACTTCTCCAGCAGCGTGATGCCGGGATTCTGCACATAGCCGCGGACATTGCCCGCGGCATCCGAAACGGCCAGCAGCGTCCCAAGCGGGCCGCCGCCCTTGATCTGCAGTGTCAGCGTGCCGTTTTCGACCTTCTGCATGTTGCCCATCATCGAGGCAGCCGTCAGAACGCGGCCGAGCGCGGCTGTGGCCGTGGGTGTGGTGTGGTGGATCTGGCGGGCGCGCTCCGCGATTGCCGTGGAGCAGATGGCCGTCGCCTTCAGAAAGCCATCCTTCGTGATGGCGCGAACAATATGATCCTGCATTGCAGTTACTCCTTCCATGCGGCAAAATACATGCGCTGCTCGTCCGGACCGGGCGGCGTCAGCGTGCGGTCGCCGAAGCACTCTACACGTGCAAAGCCCGCCTCGCGGAGCCACTGCTCCAGCGTGTCCGGGTCATAGGCATATTCACAGTGCTGCTCAAAGCTGCGCGCCCACAGTGCACCCCTGCGGCGGAACAGATCGATGCCATAGTAGCAGCAGTTCTCTTCTTCGTCAAATTCCGCGCGCCAGACGCAGTAGGACTCGTCATTCTCATCGAGGAAGACCTGCCCGTCCAGCCCGCGCAGCTTTTGTGGCGTGTTGATGTCGAAAAAGAACATGCCGCCGGGCCGCAGCGCGCGCCAGACGCGGTGAAACGTCTTGCGGCAGTCCTCCGGCTCCGTCAGATAGTTCAGGCTGTCCAGGAGGCACACAATGGCCTCCACAGGCTCCGGCAGGGTCAGGCGCTGCATGGGCTGGCAAATGAAGAACGGCGGGTTTTCCGCCATGGCTGCAGCCTTCTGTGCGGCGGCCGTCAGCATTTCCTCGGAAATATCCGCACCGATGACGCGATAGCCGCGCTCCGCCAACAGCACGGACATAGAGCCGGTGCCGCAGGCAAGGTCCAGCACGGTCTTTGGCGAATGCCCCGCGCGCTGCAGGACGGTCTCGAAAAACTGCAGCACGGCGGCATAGTCCACATCGGTCGTCAGCCCGTCATACGCGCCCGCGAGCGTTTCATAGGGCTCCCTTGCTTCGGGGTTCATTTCTTTTCCTCCGCATCGACTTTTGCAAAAGCGCGCTCATAGCCGCCCGTACCGCCCGTCAGGCAGCGGTTCACGCGGCTGATGGTTGCGGAGCTGGCGCTCGTCTCGGCGAGGATGTCGCTGTAGATCATGCCGCGATCGAGCATGCGGGCGACCTCATAGCGCTGCTCCATGGCCTTCAGCTCCGGCTGTGTGCACAGGTCGACGAGAAAATCATAGCAGTCATCGAGCGAATCCAGCGCGGTGATCGCGCGGTACAGCTCGCTGTTTTTATCTGAGCGTTTGTTCCTGCTGTCCATGGGATAACACCTCCGGATATTTGGATATCTTTATTTTAACACACTATATTGTGAAAGTAAACCGCATTCTGCGGATATTTACGGCAAATTGCGCAGAAATCTCCCCCGGTGCTTTGCGCCGGGGGAGATCAGAGCGTTTTTTACTTGTTGAAGATCTTGAAGATCTCGTCGATATCGTTGATGTCCGAAGCGGCATCTGCGGGAATGCTCTGCTGCTTGCTGCCCGCGGCCGGCTTCGAGGAGGAATAGATTCCCTTCGACTCCGGCTTCTTCTCGTCAAAGCCGGTTGCGATGACCGTCACGCGCATCTCGTCCTCGAAGTCCTCGGAGAACGTCGCGCCGAAGATGATGTTCGCCTCGGGGTTCGCAGCTTCCATAACGATGTTCGCGGCAGTCTCGACGTCGTCGAGGCCGAGGTCCGCAGCGCCCGTCACGTTAATCAGGACGCCCGTTGCACCGTTGATGGAGGTCTCCAGCAGGGGGCTGGCGACGGCGGCCATGGCGGCCTGCTCAGCCTTCTCGCGGCCGGAGGCAATGCCGACGCCCATGTGCGCGTGTCCTGCGTCCTTCATGATGGCGGAAACGTCCGCGAAGTCGAGGTTGATGATGACATGCTCGGAGTAGGCGACCAGCTCGGAGATGGAGGTCACGGCCTGCTTCAGCACATCGTCTGCGATGCCGAATGCGTTGGCGAACGTGATCTTCTGATCCGTAACGTACTTCAGACGGTCGTTCGGGATGATGATGAGGGAGTCGACCTTATCGGACAGGGCGGCGATGCCGGACTCTGCCTGCTTCATGCGGTTTGCACCCTCAAATTTGAAGGGCTTCGTCACGACACCGACGGTCAGGATGCCCTTGTCATGTGCGAGATCCGCAATGATCGGGGCTGCGCCCGTGCCGGTGCCACCGCCCATACCGGCGGTGATGAAGACCATGTCTGCGCCCTCAAGGCACTTGGAGATGGCCGCGCGGCTCTCCTCGGCGGACTTCTTGCCGATGTCGGGCTTGGAGCCTGCGCCCATGCCGCCCGTCAGCTTCTCACCGATCTGCAGCTTGTTATCGCACTTGGACTTATTGAGATCCTGACGATCCGTGTTCACAACGACGAATTCGACTCCGCCGATGCCGCTGGTGATCATCCGGTTGACAACGTTGTTGCCGGCGCCGCCGACACCGATCACTTTGATATTTACGACCTTATCTGTGTAAGTTTCAGACATTGACAATCTCCTCCTATGTATCCACTGTTCGGGCGCGGCGCGCCGTACATAATATATGCAGATTTATACCGTTTTATTTTATCGTGGAATGGTCCGCAGGTCAATAGACTTTCTCGGATTTCAAAAAATAATTTACATTTTCCGTATCGTTTTCACTGCTTCGGGGTGAATCTGGCCTCGCTTCCCTCGCTGAAGGACAGATCGATCGTGCCGGTCTGGTAATCCGCGAGGCTTTCGAGCACCTTTTCAAGATAGGCCAGTTTATAGGGAAGATTCTCGGAATTCCCCAACTTGACCTCGTACTGATCGCCGTACCAGAACGAGAGCTCATAGGAGCTCGGCACGGCGACGGACGCGGCCTTCTTCGTAAGGCCGGCCTCCTCGAGCGCCTGCAGCAGCGCGCACAGCGCGTCGTGCTGGCCCTGCGCGGCGACGTCATCGTCCCCGGCGACTGTGAGCTGCCGGCCGACGACCGGGTCGGCGAGCTGCAGGCCCGTCACGGCGATGTGGCCGCGCGCGGCGGTCTCGTCGATCTTTTCCGTGATCTTGCCGTCCGCCGTGATAAGATAGGAAGCACCGTCCGCGCCCTGCGCCGCATAGGTGACGTCATATTCCGTCACGGTCAGCTCCAGCGTGTCCGGCAGGCGGCGCGTGACCTGCACCGTGCTGACATAGGGCAGCTCCGCCATGATATTCCCGGCGATGCGCGCGCGGGAGAGCGTGAGCAGGTTGTCGCCCTGAGCCACGCCGCAGGCGGCGCGGATCTCGTCGGCAGTATAATATGCCGAGCCCGTCACCTCCACGGAGCGCACGCGGAAGAACAGCACCATGCTCAGCACGACGGCAGCGACGACCGCCGCCATGATGAGGATGCGCTTCCAGACGCCGGGATTGATCCGGCGGCGCGTGCGGTGCCGCGCGCGCTTGCGCTGCTTCTGGCGCAGCTCCTCCAGGTGCGCCTGCTCGCGCCGCTGGTCACGGCGCTGCTGCGCAGCCTGTGCTGCGCGGGAATTTCGCTCCGGCGGCCTGCGCCGCGGCTCGTTTTTCTCGTGTTCCATGGTGTCCACCCCTCCGTGGGTCTTGTCAGCGTTCTGTAATGTCCGCGCCGCAGGCACGCAGCGTCGGAACGAGCTCCGCATAGCCGCGCTTCAGGTGCGCAGTCCCGGCAAGCTCGCTCTCGCCGCGGGCGCAGAGCGCTCCGATGACCATCGCGGCCCCGCCGCGCAGGTCCGTTGCCGTCATGCTTGCACCGTGCAGCTCCCGCACGCCCGTCACAACGGCGTAGCGCCGTGCGGCATGGATGTGCGCACCAAGCGCCCGCAGGGCCGGGACATGGCGGAAGCGGTTCTCAAACAGATTTTCTTCAAATACCGTCACGCCCTCCGCAACGGCCATGGCGGCCATCAGGGGCGCCTGCGCATCCGTCGGAAAGCCGTCATACGGCGCGGTGCGGATCGGCCCCCGCCGCCCGCAGGCGGCTGCACTGCAGACGGAGCGAACCGTTTTGCTGCGTGAGCGTGCAGCCCGCGCGTTCGAGTGCGGCCAGAACGGCCGTCAGATGCTCCGGCCGGACATTCGTGAGCGTCACGTCGCCGCGCGTTGCGGCAGCCGCGGCCAGATACGTCGCCGCCTCCATGCGGTCCGGCAGGACCGTGTGGCATGCGCCGGTGAGCGGAACGCCGCCGCGGATGCGCAGCAGGCTCCCCTCGCCGCGGATGTCTGCGCCGCAGGCGCGCAGGAAGGCGATCAGGTCGCCGATCTCCGGCTCACGCGCGGCGTTGCACAGCGTCAGCGTGCCCCGGCAGCCGAGCGCCGCAAGGATGAGATTCTCCGTTGCGCCGACGCTTGGAAGCGGCAGTGCGACCGTGCAGCCGTGAAGGCCGTCGGTCCGGGCCGAAATATGCTCGCCGTCAAGCGTGATCTCCGCACCCATCCGGCGCAGGCCGCGCAGGTGCAGATCGATCGGCCGCGCGCCGAGCACGCAGCCGCCGGGCAGGCTCAGCTCCGCCGTGCCGAAGCGCGCGAGCAGCGGCCCGAGGAACAGGACGGCAGCGCGCATTTTCCGCATGAGTTCTGCCGGAATATCTGACCGGCATGCGGATCCGGCATCGACTGCAACGATCCCGCCGTGCTGCTCCACCGCGCAGCCGAGGTGGCGCAGAATGGCGCAGGCAGCCGTGACGTCGGAAATATCCGGGCAATCGAGAAGCTCGCAGCGCGCGCCGGTCGCCAGCGTGGCAGCCAGCAGCGGCAGCGCGGCATTTTTTGCGCCGTGCAGCGCAATGCGACCGTGCAGCGGCGTTCCGCCGCGGATGCAGAATATGTCCATGACCGACCTCCGGATGGGAAGATGCCCCATCCTATGCGGCGGTCAGGATTTGTGTGTTTTAGCCAGATTCAGAATGATATCACAGATGCGGGACGCGGAATCGACGACAGCCAGCTCCTGCAGCGCTTTGCGCATGAATGCGCGGCGCGGAGCATCGGCCAGCAGCTCCTGCGTCGTGCGGAACAGCAGCTCGCCGTCGCAGTGGTTCTCATGCAGTACGACGGCCGCGCCGTGCTGCTCGAGGATGCGGGCGTTTTTCTCCTGATGATCGTTCGTCACATTCGGCGACGGGACGATGATGCACGGCGTGCCCGCTGCGGCGATCTCGTTGAGTGTCGAGGCTCCGGCGCGGCTGATGACCACATCGGCCGCCGCCATAAGCTCCGGCATGTTATAGATATATTCCTGCATCGTGATGAGCGGGTGCTTTCCAGCTCGACTCCCCTGCTCCTTCACATAGTCCGGCATCCAGCGCCAGCCGAACGAGCCGGTCGCATGGATATGCCGCCAGCAGTCCTGCTCGCATTCGAGCTTCATGAACTGCGCGATCTTCTTGTTCATTTCGCGCGCGCCGAGGCTGCCCCAGGCAGAGACGATCATCGGCGTCTTCTCGTCGAGGCCGAGAGCGCGGCGGGCGTCGGCGCGGCGGGTGAAGACGAACTCCTCCCGCACGGGCATACCGACCGCGATAACACGGGACGGGTCGCGGTAGGCCGAGCGGCTGTCCGCGAAGCTCACCAGGATGCGGTCGACCTTATCGGCCACCATTTTTGTGGCGAGGCCCGGCACGGCATTGGACTCGTGCACGGCCGTGGGGATGCCGAGGCGCGCGCCCTCGTGGAGCATCGGATAGCTGGCATAGCCGCCCGTGCCGAGGATGACGTCCGGCTGGAAATCGCGGATGATGCGGTCCGCCTTTTTCAGTGCGCGGCGGATGGAGAGCGCAGCCCTGACGTTATGCCGGATGGCGCTCGGCTTCAGGCTGCGCATATAGCTGGAGATCTGCAGCGTTTCGAGCCGGAAGCCCTCGCGCGGGACCAGAGTGGCCTCCATGCCGTCCTCCGCGCCGACAAACAGGATCTCGCTGTCCGGACGGCGCTCGAGCAGCACGCGCGCAACGGCAAGGGCTGGATTGATGTGTCCGCCCGTTCCGCCGCAGGTGAATACGGCCTTCATGGGCCTGCCTCCTTTGACTATCTGGGACTTTGGGTAATGCTGCGCGACACATTCAGCACGATGCCGTTTTCGGCGAGCTGCATGATGAGCGCGGTGCCGCCATAGGAGAAGAACGGCAGCGAAATGCCTGTGGAGGGCAGAAGATTCGTCACAACGGCGACGTTCAGGAACACCTGCAGGGCCAAAAGCGTCGTCAGGCCTGCGGCCAGCAGCATGGAGAAGCGGTCACGCGCATGCATGGCAATCCAGTAGCCGCGGATGATGAGCAGAGCGAACAGGATGAGGATGCCGATGGCTCCTACAAAGCCCAGCTCCTCGCACGCAATGGCGAAGATATAGTCGTTATGCTCCTCCGGCAGGTAGAGATACTTCTGGCGTCCGCGGCCGAAGCCGAGGCCCAGCAGGCCGCCGGAGCCGATGGCATACTGCGACTGCAGCACCTGCAGGCCCTTGTCGAGCGGGTCGTTCTCCGGGTGCAGCCATGCGCTGATGCGTCCGCCGGTGTAGCCCTTCGTCAGAAGATAAACGGCAACGAGCAGGCAGCCCAGAATAACAAGACCGACCAAATATTTCCAGTCCGTACCGCCGAGCGTCATGAGGATAAAGCCGAGTGCCAGAATGATGAGCGTCGCAGACATGTGCGGTTCGAGGTAGAGCAGCACGGCGATGATGCCGAGGATCACGACATAGGGCGCCACGCCGTAGCGGATCGTCTTCATATCCCGCGTGTGCGCCGCCATAATGGCCGCAAACGAGCAGATGACGCCGAATTTTGCAATCTCGGACGGCTGGAAGCTCACGAAGCCGAAGTCGAGCCAGCGCGTCGCGCCGCCGCTCTCCGTGCCGATGACCGGCACGAGGACCAGCAGGCCGATGGACACAGCCAGGATCAGGAGCGACAGCTTCTGATACCATTCATATGGCACGCGGCTGATGAGCCACATCACACCGATGCCCATCACGGCAAAGATGAGCTGATTCACGAAGACTGAGGCCGCGTTTTTCGTCTCGTAATAAGCGCGAGCATAGCTTGCGGAGAACAGCACCAGCAGGCCGATGGCCACCAGCAGCAGCGTCAGCAGCAGGTACGGCAGGTCAATGACGCCGAGATCGCTCTCCACAACACGCACCGCGCTCTTTTTCAGTTGCTTTTCTCTGTGGGACATGGCCGCACCTCCTCTCCGCAGGATAGCGTGCAGAAATCAGATCAGAACCAGATGCGCACGCCGAACCAGGCGATCACGCACATGATCACGGTGACGGAGACGAAGACCACCCAGATCTTTTTCTCCGACCAGCCGCACATTTCAAAATGATGATGGATCGGGGCCATCTTGAAGATACGCTTGCCGTGCGTCAGCTTGAAGTAGCTCACCTGCAGGATATCGGACAGCGTCTCAATGATGTAGATGAGGCCCACAAACAGCAGCACGAGCGGCATATCGAGCGCATAGGCAAGGCCGCACACCGCGCCGCCGAGATACAGCGAGCCGGTGTCGCCCATAAACGTCTTGGCGGGATAGAAATTATAGAACAGGAAGCCGCCGAGCGCGCCGACAAGCGTCGCCGGGAACGTGGCAAGGCCCCACTGCTTTGCCGTCATGGACACGAGCGTGAAGAACAGCATCACGGGAAGCGTCACGCCCGTGGCAAGGCCGTCGATGCCGTCCGTCAGGTTGACGGCGTTGACGCAGCCGACGATGATGAACACGGACAGCGCCAGATAGACCAGCGGCGGGATGTGGACGAGCGGCTCCCGGACAAACGGGATATAGAGATCATACGTCAGGGCATTCGTAAAATGCATGCCCGCGAGGAACAGGCAGGCCGCCAGCACCTGCAGGACGAGCTTCTGCAGGCCCGTCAGGCCGAGGTTGCGCTTTTTCTTCACCTTGATGAAGTCATCGGCAAAGCCGATCAGGCCGAACATCAGCGCCAGCGCCAGCACAAGCAGGTGCTTATAGTCGCCGGTCTCGCGCATGGCATGCCAGCCGGTAACGATGCACAAAAGCGACGACAGAATAAAGACGATGCCGCCCATGGTCGGCGTGCCCGACTTGCCCTGATGCCACTTCGGGCCGACTTCACGGATGGACTGGCCCGCCTTCAGCGCGCGCAGCGCCGGGACGAGCCCCCGGCCGAGCAGCAGCGCCAGAACGAAGCCGCCCAGCACCGAAACAAGGATCCAGATCAGCGTAGGTTCCATTTTTTATTCCCCCATATGTTCTTTCGTTTTCAAAAGGCGCGCAAGCACCTGCTCCATATGCATGCCGTGGCTGCCCTTGAACAGCAGCGTGTCTCCTGCGCGGCAGGTCTCCTCCAGCGCAGCGACGAGCGCATCGTGCGTGGCAAAGGCCTGCGCCCCGGCAAGGCCCGCCTCGTGCGCGCCCTGCACATAGCATTCGCTGTACGGGCCGTAGGCCAGCAGCAGATCCGCCGTCTTTGCGGCCTCGCGGCCGACCCCGGCATGGAGCTCCGGCGCAAAATCGCCCAGCTCCAGCATACCGCCGAGTACAGCGATGCGGCGGCCCTCCGTCGGCGTGCCTGCCAGCACCCGCAGCGCGGCGCGCATGGACTCGGGCCCGGCGTTGTAGCAGTCGTCAATGATCGTCATGCCCGCCGCATGGCTGACCCGCTGCCGCAGCGGCGCATAGGACCGCAGGCCTTCTGCGATCTGCTCCGGGCTCAGCCCGAGCAGCAGGCCGACGGCCGCAGCCGCCAGCGCGTCGAGCACATTGTGCAGGCCCGGCACGTTCAGCGCCGCCTCAAAGCTCTTTCCGAAGGCGTGGACCGTAAATTTGCTTCCCTCTGCCGATTCGCACACGCGGGAGGCGCGCACGTCGCAGCCCTCGGACAGGCCGAAGCACACGGCGTGATACCGCGCGGCCAGCGGCCGCAGCAGGGCGTCGTCCCCGTTGAAGATCACGCGTCCGCCGGGGCGCAGGCCCTCGAGGATCTCGAGCTTGGCGCGGAGGATGCCCTCGCGCGAGCCGAGATTTTCGATGTGCATCGTGCCGATGTTCGTGATCACGGCCAGGTCCGGCTGCGCGATGCGCGTGAGCACGGACAGCTCGCCGAAGTGGTTCATGCCCATCTCGAGCACGGCCGCCTCGCAGTCCGGCTTCAGCCGCAGGACGCTGACCGGCAGGCCGATCTCATTGTTATAATTCTTTTCCGTCCACTGCGTGCGCAGTGCCGTGCGCAGGACGGCAGCGATCATTTCCTTCGTCGTCGTCTTGCCGACGCTTCCCGTGATGCCGACGCAGCGGCACGGCAGGCTCTCGCGGTAGCCGCGGGCGATGTCACGCAGGGCGCGGGACGTGTCTTCGACATAGATCGCAGGACCGTCCACCGGGCGGCTGGCCAGCACGGCAGCCGCGCCGCGCTCCAGCGCGGAGGCCGCAAAGTCATGGCCGTCGCGCGCGCCGGGCAGGGCTGCGAACAGCTCGCCGGGCCGGATCAGGCGAGAATCAAAATTTGCGCCGAAAAACGGCCGTTCTTCCAGCTCGGGGGCGATCTGACCGCCGCACCACGCGGCGGCCTGCCCGAGCGTCAGGGTCTTATTGCTCATGGTCTTCCTCTTGCAGACAAGCGGCGACTTCCTCGCGCTCGTCAAAGTGAATTTTTTCCGTACCGAGGACCTGATAGGTCTCATGTCCTTTTCCGGCGAGCACTATCATATCATCTTTTTGCGCGAAACGCAAGGTCATGCGGATGGCCCTGCGGCGGTTCTCCTCCACATAGACGGGCTTTTCCGTCTGCGGGATCCCGGCAAGGATCTCGCGGATGATGGCCATCGGCTCCTCCGTGCGGGGGTTATCCGACGTCACAACGAGCACGTCGGCCAGCCGCGCGGCGATCTCGCCCATGATGGGGCGCTTTGTCCGGTCGCGGTCGCCGCCGCAGCCGACCAGCACAATGAGGCGGCCGCGGCAGAAGTCGCGCACGGAACGGAGAATGTTCTCCAGTCCATCCGGCGTGTGGGCATAATCGATGAGAACGGTGTAATCGCGGCCCGGCGTGGGCACGACCTCGATGCGGCCCTTTACGCCCGCCGCCGTGCCGAGCGCGCGGCAGGCGTCCTCCAGCCCAATGCCGAGGGCGCGGGCAATGCCGAGCGTCAGAAGCGCGTTCGAGACCGTGAAGCGGCCGGGGATGCCGATGCGGACATGCGCCGCCTTCTCCCCTTCATGCACCTCCATCGCCACATGGTCCGGCGCAAGCTGCACCTGCTCTGCGCGCAGCGCGGCGTCCTTCCCCGTGCCGACGAGCAGCGGTGTACAGGTCGCGCCCTGCAGCATGGTCCGGTAAGCCGGGTCGTCCGCATTGAGCACACCCGTCCGGCAAAGCCGGAACAGGCGGGCCTTGGCGGCTCCGTAGGCCTCCATGGTCTTATGGAAATCGAGGTGGTCCTCCGTCAGGTTCGTGAACGCACCGACCGTGAACGGGATGCCGTCCACGCGGTGCAGCGCCAGCGCATGGGACGAGACCTCCATCACCACATGCGTGCAGCCCGCATCGAGCATCTGACGCAGCAGGCCCTGCAGGGCAAAGCTCTCGGGCGTCGTGCGCTCCGTAGGGACGACGGTGTCGCCGATGCGGTTTTCGATCGTGCCGATGAGGCCGACCTTCGCGCCGAGCGTCTGCTCGAGCACATGCTTGACAAGGCAGGTCACGGTCGTCTTGCCGTTCGTCCCCGTCACGCCGATCATGCACAGGCGCTCCGCCGGATGGCCGAACCAGTTGCAGCCGAGCTGCGCCAGCGCCGCGCGCGCATCGCGCACGCGCACCCACGGCGTGTGCTCCGGCATGTCGTGCTCGCACAGCACACAGGCCGCGCCGCGCGCAAGGGCGGCGGGAATGAAGCGGTGGCCGTCCGTGACATAGCCCGAAATGGCGGCAAACAGCTCGCCGGGCGCGGTCGAGCGGGAATCATAGCTCACGCCCGTCAGCTCCAGCTCCGGGTCGGCGTTCTGTTCGAGCACCTCGATGCCCTGCAAAAGCTCGTGTAATTTCATTGCATTCAACCTTCTTTAATCCAGTGCGGTCGTATCCGTGAATGTGACGGCGATCATCGTGCCGCGCGGGACCTTTGTTCCGGCGTCGATGTCCTGCTTTGTCACCAAGACGTACCATGCATTCGAATCCGTGCCCTTGGCCTGCAGATAGAGCCCGAGCTGGGACAGCGTCGTGCTGGCCTGCGCCACAGTCATACCCGTCAGATTCGGCACCTCGACCTCGTCGGTCGGCATGGAATCGTCCGTATAGAGCAGCACGGTCGAATTGCCGGGCAGCTCACGGCCGTGGGCCGGGATCTGGCTGACGATCTTGTCGCCGTCGCCGATGATCTTGTAGTTCAGGTGATCTTCCTCCAGAATGGCAGCCGCCTCGGACTCGGTCTTCCCGGCCAGATTCGGCATGCGGACCGTCACGCGGGACATATCCACCTCGGAATAATCCGGCTCGACGCCGAGATAGGGCAGGATATCCTCCATCACGCGGGCGACGGTCGGCGCGGCCATAACGCCGCCGGAGATATAGGTGCCGGTGGCGGGGTTCGGCGTATCAAGTGCGATGAGTACCACATACTCCGGATCGTCCATCGGCGCAATGCCGACAAACGAGACGATCTTGTCGTTCGTCTGCTGGCCGTTCGAATCGGTCTGGTCGGTCTTTTCGGCCGTGCCGGTCTTGCCGCCGATGCGGTAGCCGACGACGCTGCCGTTCTTTGCCGTGCCCTCCGTGACGACAGACTCAATGATCTGCCGCATCGTGGCGGACGTCTCCTCGGAGATGACCTGCCGCACGACGGTGCGGGCGTTCTGCTGCACGACGTTGCCCTCGGAGTCGACGATCTCCGAGACGACATAGGGCTCGAGCAGGTAGCCGCCGTTCACCACGGCGGAAATAGCCGTGACGAGCTGGATGGGCGTCGGCTTGATGGTCTGGCCGAACGACGTTGCGATGAGGTAGCTCGTGCCGTAGGAGGCGGTGTTGGCCAGGCGCTCGCGCGTGTGGAACACGCCGGAGGCCTCGCCGGGCAGGTCGATGCCCGTCTGCTCCATCAGGCCGAAGGCGCGGCAGTAGTCATACAGCGTGCCGCCGCCCGTCCGCAGGCCGATGTGGGCGAAGGCGATGTTGCAGGATTTCTGCAGGGCCTGCGCCGTGGTCTCGCTGCCGTGGCCGGCATGGTTCCAGCAGTTGAGGATCTGCTCGCGGCCCTCGATCTTCTCGGAGCCGCCGCAGTAGAACGTATCGGCCGTCGTGACTGCGCCGGAATCGAGCGCCGCCGCCAGCGTGAGGATCTTGAACGTCGAGCCAGGTTCATAGCCGTCGGAGACGCAGCGGTTGCGCCACTGCTTCAGGCGGGCGTCTCGCACGGCGGCGTTATAGGCGTTGAAGGCCTCCGTGCGGGCCGTGGAATTTTCGGGCTGCTTTTCCGCCTTGGTGTAAAGCTCCTCGATCTGTGTGCGCAGGTCCTCGTCATAGATCTCCTGATAATCGTTCGGGTCATAGCTGCCAAGCGTGCACATGGCGACGATCTCGCCCGTTTTGCAGTTCATAACGATGCCGAACGCGCCGTTGAGCACGTCATAGCGGTCCACGGCGTCCTGCATCTGCTTCTGCAGATAATACTGCACCGTCGTGTCGAGCGTCAGGTGGATGCTGTCGCCGTCGGACGCCTGATAATACTTCTCATAGGAATAGAGCATCTGCGTCTCGTAGTTGCCCTTCGTCGTGATGACGGCTCCGGCCGTGCCCTGCAGCTCGTCATTATAATAGGCCTCCAGCCCCTCGGAGCCGACGTTCTCGGTGTTCGTAAAGCCGATGATCTGCGCCGCGACATCGTGATAGGGATAG
>VOFH01000844.1_pt1 | contig 16294 bp, 18 predicted proteins | sample 5384091 | NCBI WGS metagenome assembly VOFH01 (sample SAMN12384727, study PRJNA508395) | human gut metagenome | isolation source: healthy gut G | host: Homo sapiens
GGCAATGGCTGACTTTTTTCTCCATGTTTCCGGACCGGGACCTTACGATGAATGACACAGGCTTTTTTGACGGAAACCGTGGGGGAATCCTGTCTGTAATGTGAGCACCGTATGCACATCCGATCATGAGAGAACCCTATCCCATACAACAATGGCTCCCCGCGGGGCCGCTGAGGGACATGGGGGAAAGATATGTGAGCCAGCTTCCCGACGTGGAGCAGAATCCCATACGGCCGGAATCCCTCATGCATCATTCGGACCATTCCTGGTCGGAGTACCTGGTGGCGTATTCCCTCCTGTATCCCGGGGTGGTGATTCTCCTGGCCATTCTGGGCGGCGCGGGCATGTGGGCCATGTTCCATTTCTGCAAGAGAAGGGAATACAGGCACCGCATCGTGTGTCCGGAATGCGGTACCGTGATGTATCCCTGCGGCCTCCACTGTCCCAAATGCGGAGCGCCGAATCCCTTTCCCCGCGCCCTGAACTGGCTCGGGTATTCCCGTCTCCGGAAAGTGGTGCCGGAATCCGGAAGAATCAGGCATGAAGAAGCCCTGCGTAGCTTCCGCAGGTGCTTTTACTGCGGGGAGCCGCTGAAGGAACCCACCCTGCTGCAGAAATGCCCGGCGTGCGGGAAGGCCGTGCTCCAGGGGGAACGGTCCGTGGACATTTATGACACCTACATTTCCCGGCGTACCTGGTGGACCTTCGGGGCCGTGGTGTTTCTGGGGATCATCCCCATTCTGGGGCCTCTCCTGGCCTCATCCCTGTACAAGCGGACGCTCATTGACCCCTATTCCCTGTACATGACCGTATTCCGGGAAAGCTTCCTGATGGTATTCCTCTTTCTGTGCCGCCACCTGTTCCGGCTGCTGCCCTTCATCGGCATCATCGGGATGCCGATTCTTTGCCTGACGGAATACCATGTGTACCGCAGGATGTTTCTCTGGAAGACGGAAAAAGTACAGGAATTCGGGGAAAATTAGACCGTCCCGGCAGCGGCTCGGCATTTCCTGCCTTTCCGCCGTCCGGGAAGATGTTGTTGTGAATGGCTGCGCGGGTGATTGACTTGGCGGCGGGACGGCGTACCGTTGCCGTCATGAGAAATCTTTACGCGGTTCTTCCATGCGTGGCCGCCGGCGGCCTGGTGCTGGCGGCCTGTTCCGTGACTTACGGGAACAAGGCGGTGGCTTCCGCTTCAAGCTATGAAGGACTGAAGCCGGGCAGGGCCACCAAGGCCGACGTTTACGAGACACTGGGGCAGCCTTCCGACGTGCTGGAGATGGAAAGGGAGTGCTGTGGACGTACCGCTACCGGAAGGCGAAAAAACAATCTGGTGGGCAATATCCCCTGTTTGGCGTGGGGCTGATCGCCGGAGGCAAAAATGGAGACGTTTATACCGTTCTAGTCCTGTTTGACCGGAAGGGCGTTCTCCTGTCCCGTACGGCGGACCGTCGGAAGCTGTATACGTCCAACCTGGCTTCCCTGAAGCGTTCCGTGGACGATATGATGGAGGACAACTCGTCACACCGGAGGGTGGAAGCGGAAATGAAAAAGATAGGCAAGCCGTTCAGCGAGGAGGCCGCTAGGAAAGCCGTCTTCCGGAATCGTCTCTTGATTAGCCGGTTGTCATTTCTCTCCGGCTTATCGTTATAAGTATGACAAAAGGAGGAATTTTTTCTATTGCTATAAATGTATCTTGTACAATAAGTAGGCGCCGTTCCCCGCGGGAACGGTGCGGTTCCTCACTGAACGCTTCCTGTTCCAAGGGGTTCAAACCTGATAGAAAAACATGATGAACGTAAAGAACAAACTGGCATCGGTTCTGGCAAGGGCCTTCTCGCCGAAGGCCGCGCCGGAAGGCAACGTGAACAGGGAGGCTAAAGCCTCCAAAAAAATGGAAGACTGGCTGAAATCTTCCAGAATGAGGTCCTTTTAAAATGATCTGAGAAAACAGGCCGGTTTGGGCGTTTCATGCCCGGATCGGCCGGATGGCGGGGGCGAGTGCCGCAACGTGTTCTTTTTACTGGAAAAGATATGTCTTGATGACAGTTGCGCCTTGACTATGGAGGTGGAATGTCCGTTCATCTGAGCAGACATGACCATACCCGGAATACTTGAAGAAAAGTTATCGGCCGCATTGAAGGCGGTATTGGGGGCGGACCTTCCCGCCGATTTTCGCGCCACCGTGGCTCCGTCCGCGGACTTGCGCTTCGGGGACTACCAGAGCAACGCCGCCATGGTTCTGGCCAAGCAGTGCCGAACGAATCCCCGCGCGCTCGCCCAGCAGGTGGTCGACCAGGCGGGGGAGGACGATGTCTGCTCACTGGAAATCGCCGGACCGGGCTTCATCAATTTCCGCATCAAGCCGGAATTTTACGCCTCGCGCCTGCTTGCCATGCTGGCGGACGAACGGCTGGGCGTGGAGCAGGTGCGGGACCCCAAAACGATCGTGATCGACTTTTCCGCGCCCAACGTCGCCAAGCCGATGCATGTGGGCCACATCCGTTCCACCATCATCGGCGACGCCCTTTCCCGCGTAGCCCGCTTTGTAGGCCACAAGGTCATTACGGACAACCACATCGGCGACTGGGGAACCCAGTTCGGCATGATCCTGTGGGGCTGGAAAAACATTCTGGATGAACAGGCCCTGGAGGCCAACCCCATTGATGAGCTGCTGCGGGTGTACAAGGACGTGAACCTGATGTGCAAGGAAAAGCCGGAACTGCTGGATACCTGCAAGGCGGAGCTGGTGAAGCTCCAGGCCGGGGACGAAGAAAACCTCGCCATCTGGAAGCGTTGCGTGGAGGTCTCCAAATCCGGTCTTTCCAGGATTTACGACCAGCTTGACATCCACTTTGACTACTGGCTGGGGGAAAGCTTTTACAACGACGCCCTGGCTCCGCTGGTGGACGGCATGATCGCCGCCGGAATGGCCCGGGAAAGCGACGGAGCCATCTGCGTATTTTCCGACGGCTCCGTTCCGCCGAATGAAGACCCCTTCCTGGTTCAGGAAAAGGGCGAATGGCGCGCCAATCCCTGCATTATCCGGAAGGCGGACGGCGGTTTCCTTTACGCCACGACGGACCTGGCCACGCTGGACCACCGGATCAGGACCTGGGGCGCGGACTCCATCTGGTACGTGGTAGGCGCTCCTCAGGCGCTTCATTTCCGCCAGATCTTCTCCGCCCAGCGCCGCCGCGGCATGGAGGGGGATTACCGCCACATTGCGTTCGGCTCCATTCTCGGCGACGACCGCAAACCCTTCAAGACGCGGTCCGGGGATACCGTTTCCCTTCAGGATGTGCTGGATGAAGCCATTGAACGGGCCGCCCGCGTAGTGGAGGAAAAAAGCGCGGACATGCCGGAAGAGGAAAAAAAGCGCGTTTCGGAAATCGTCGGCATCGGCGCCGTGAAATTTGCGGAACTCTCCCAGAACCGGATGACGGACTACGTATTCAACTGGGACAAAATGCTGGCCCTCCAGGGGGACACGGCCCCTACCTTCAGAACTCCTACGTGCGCGTCCGCTCCATTTTCAGGAAGCTGGACGGCGCTCCGCTGGACTGGACCGCTCCCGTGGAGCTCTCCCGGGACGCGGAAATCCACCTGGCAAGACTTCTCGCCCGTTATGGGGAAGTCGTTCCGCAGGTGCTGGACGACTGCCGTCCGAACGTCCTGGCCGCCTACCTGTTCGATCTGGCCCGCGCTTTCCATTCCTTCTATGAAGCCTGCCCGGTCCTGAAATCGGAAGGCGCCGTTCGCCATTCCCGGTTGGCCCTGTGCGAGCTGACCGCCCGAACGCTGGAACACGGGCTGGGGCTGCTTGGCATCCGCGTGCCGGACAGAATGTAACCAACACCGCCTTATCCCATGCAGTTCCCCTTCAACCGTGTTTTTCTGGCTGCCGCGTGCGGCTTGTGTGCGGCTCTTTCCGCAAATGCCGCTCCCTGGCTGGACCGTCCCGTCCTGAATGCATGGAAGAAGGAGGCCGCTGCCGTTCATCCGGCTCAGGCCCCGCCGCTGCCTCCCGGTGTGGAAATGATGGCCGTCTGCACCTCTTTCCCCGCGGCCCAGCCGCTGGTGCTGGAGGGGATGACGCACCTGCTCACCTTCGGCGACATGAAGGCGTACCGGAAATTTTCCGCCGCCCTGAAGCTGGACCCCGACTGCCTGATGGCTCATTGGGGCGTATGCATGAGTCTCATGGCGGCAGGGCCGGAATTCCAGAAGGAGCGCGTGGAATCCATGAAAAGCATGAAGGAGCTGGCGCTTCATCCCGCCTTCCCGGAACATGAACGGGCTTATGCGGACGCCCTGGCCGTGCTTCTCATGGATGGCCCGGAAGAAGCCCGCAAGGCGTGGAAAACTCTGTACGAGACATGGCCGCGCGACCCTTACGCCCCCCTGTTTTACGCCATGCTCCTACGGGACGGCTTTGACGACCGGGGCAAACCCGGAGAAGGGCAGGAGGAAGCTGTCCGCATCGTGGACGAAGTGCTGAAAAAGCGTCCCGGCTCCCAGGCGGCCCTGTTCATGCGCGCCCTGCTGGATGAAGTGGCTCCCGTCATCCCCCCGGAAACGGTGGAAACCGCCCGCAGGGCCGTGGCCGCCAACCCGCAGTCTTCTTCCGCCCATCACCTGCTGGGCCATTTCCTGTTCCGGACGGGGGATTATCGGGGCGCCTCCGCCGCCTTTAAAAAATCGGAGGACCTGTGCATAGACTGGGAGAAATCGGAAAAAGTACCCCGCGCCCTCAACGATGCCTACTTCCGTTCCGCCATTTACCGCGCGGTTTCCGAATTCTGCGCGGGCCGTTACAAGGAGGCGGACAGGATAGCCTCCGCCGTCGCCTCCGTTCCTCTGGACAAAGAATATCCCCTCGCCCCCGGAACGCTCCTGCAAATATGGGAGGCCAGGAACCTTCCCGTGCGCCTCATGCTGGCCAATCCGGACCTTCCCCGGCAGGAATACGTCCTCAAGGCCTCGCCGGCTCCCCTCCCCAAGGGCTTCCCGGACCTGAGCAACGGCATGATGGCCATGCTCACCCAGTACATGGGGGCCAAATACTCCTCGCAGCAGGGTGGGGCGGCCGCCGTATCCGCCCGGTTTGACAAGCTCTCCGGCATCATCCGTCTGCTGATGGACGGCGCGGCGACGGCCAGGCAGCAAATGAGCCTTTCCTACTGGGTCCGTAGCCTGCAGCTCGGCAACGCGTATGCCATGGAAATCCGCGCCATGATGTTCCCTGAATCCGCCAACATCTGGCTTTCCAACGCCATCCGGGACCAGCGCTTCGCCTCCCTTCTGCTGCCCCCCGTGCTGCCGTATCCGGAAGAATGGATTCTGGCCCGCGCCTGTCTGAAAGCCGGCAAACACAAGGAAAGCCTGGAAATGTGCGAGCAGGGGCTGAAACGCTTCCCCAACCACGCCGGAGTGCTGGAAACCATGAAAAAGGCCCGCGCCGCGGCCAAATAATCCTTTTCAATAAAACCCATTAATCGACATGAACCATCCTTATCTGGACCCCTCCTTCCTGGTCTCCTGGTCCCGGCTGACGCCGGAAGCCATCAAGCCGGACATTACGGAAGCCATCTCCCGCGCCAAGACGAACATCCAGGCCATTTGCGACCTGCCTCTGGACTCCCTGACTTATGAAAACACATTCGGCGCCCTGGAAAAAGCCTCCGAGGACCTGAACCGCGGCTGGGGCCGCATCATGCATCTGGACTCCGTGAACGACGAACCCTCCCAGCGCGAAGCCATCGGGGAAATGCTGCCGGAGGTGGTGGCCTTCTCCTCCTCCGTTTCCCTCAACCCCATGCTGTGGAAGGTGCTCAAGGCCGCCGCGGCCTGCGACTGGGTGAAAGACCTCTCCCCCGTGAAGCAGCGCTTCATCCAGGAAACCCTGGCGGACTTCCGCGAAAGCGGAGCGGATCTGCCGGATGAAGTGAAACCGGAATATGCGGAAATAGAAGCGCAGCTCTCCCTCAAGACCAAGAAATTTGCGGAAAACGTCCTGGACTCCACCAATGCGTGGGAACTGGTGGTGACGGATGAGGCGGAGCTTTCCGGCCTGCCGGAATCCGCGCGGGAAGCCGCCCGCCTGGACGCCCTGGCCAACGGCCACGGTACGGAAGAAAAACCCGAATGGCGCTTCACGCAGAAATTCACCTCCCTTCAGCCGGTTCTGCAATTTGCGGATTCCGACGACTTGCGCCGCAAGGTATGGGAAGGCTCCTGCACCATCGGCAGGGGCGGGGAATACGACAACGAAGCCCTCATCGCGGAAATCCTTGACCTTCGCGACCGGAAGGCCCGCCTGCTCGGCTTCGGTACCTTTGCGGACTACACCACCTCCCGCCGGATGGCGGCCAGCGGCGCAAACGCCCTGGATTTCGTCAATGACCTGCACGACAAAGTGAAGCCCTCCTTCCTGGCGGATATGGAAGCCGTGCGCCAATACAAGGAGGAAAAAACCGGAAAACCCGTGGAAAAACTCTCCCCCTGGGAAACCTCCTACTGGGCGGAAAAGCGCCGCCGGGAGCTGTACGCCTTTGACGAGGAAGACCTGCGGCCCTACTACTCCGTGGAGAAGGTCATGGACGGCCTGTTCTCCATTTACTCCGGACTGTACGGAATCACGGTAACGCCCAGAAAAACGGCGGTCGCCAAACCCGGGGAAGAAATGCTGGAAGGCGCGGTGGAAGTCTGGCATCCGGATGTGCTGTTCTATGACCTGCACGACTCGGAAACCGGGGAACACATGGGTTCCTTCTATGCCGACTGGCATCCCCGCGACTCCAAGCGCGGAGGAGCCTGGATGAACTGCCTGAGCGTCGGGGAGCCGCCACGCGGCGGCAATCCGCGGGTGCCCCACCTGGGCCTGATGGTCGGAAACATGACCAAGCCCGTAGGGAACAGGCCGGCACTGCTGTCCCACATGGAAGTGGAAACCGTCTTCCACGAATTCGGCCACCTGCTGCACCAGCTCCTTTCCGATGTAGAAGTGAAATCCCTGGCGGGAACGAGCGTGGCCTGGGACTTTGTGGAACTGCCCTCCCAGATCAATGAAAACTGGTGCTGGGAACGGGAATCCGTGGACCTCTTTGCCGCCCATTATGAAACCGGTGAAAAAATCCCGGAAGAACTCTTCGCCAAAATGCGCGCCGCGCGCAACTACATGAGCGGCACGGCATTCATGCGCCAGCTCTGCTTCGGCAAGCTGGACCTGGAACTGCATGCCCGCTGGCCCGAATACAAGGGCGGCGCCCTGGAGGAAACGGATGAACGCATTCTGGCGGACTACCGGGTTCCGATGACGCACCGCGGCCCGTCCGTTGCACGCCGCCTCACCCATATCTTTGCGGACCCCACGGGCTATGCCGCGGGCTACTATTCCTACAAATGGGCGGAAGTGCTGGAAGCGGACGCCTTCAGCCGATTCCTGAAGGAAGGGGTACTGAACCCGCAGACCGGCCGCGACTTCCGCCGCTGCATTCTGAGCAAGGGCAACAGCAAGCCCGCGGCGGAACTCTACCGGGACTTCATGGGGCGTGATCCCGATGCGGAGGCCCTCCTTGTCAAATCCGGCATTCTTTAAACCGTCCGCCGTCTGTCACACTCATGCCTGGACAAAAAAGACTCTCCCTCGCCGGCATCGGCTGCGGTTCCCGCACCCGGACCTACATGGAGCTGGCCATGGAACGGAAGGACCGTTACCGCATTGCCGCGGCGGCGGACCCCGTGAAGGAACGCGCGGAAGCCGTGCGGGACTTTGCCCCGGAGGAGGAACGCGCCTCCGTCCGCCTGTTTCCGGATGCGGAATCCCTGCTGGCGCAACCGCGCCTGGCGGACGTCGCCATCATCGGCACGCAGGATGACTACCATTACACCCCCTGTAAAAAGGCCCTGGAACTGGGCTATAACGTCCTGCTGGAAAAACCCATCGCCAAAACGCTGAAAGAAGCCCTGGAACTGCGCGACCTGGCGAAACGCCTGGACCGCCGCGTGGCCGTGTGCCACGTCCTGCGCTATACCCAGTTCTACCGCACGCTGAAAAAAATCATCGACAGCGGGGAAATCGGAGACATCGTCACCTTCAACGCCAATGAAGGCGTGGGGGCGTGGCACTTCGCCCACTCCTTCGTTCGCGGCCACTGGGGAAACAGCAAAACCTCCACGCCCATGATCGTAGCCAAATGCTGCCATGACATGGACATCCTCTACTGGCTCATGGGGCGGCGCAAATGCCTGTCCGTCGCCAGCTTCGGGGAACTCTCCTTCTTCACGAGAAAGACGCTCTCATCCCCGCGTCCGGAACGCTGCACGGACTGGACCGCTCCAGTGGGGGAAGACCCCTGAGGACGCGCGCAAATACGCCACGGACGACGAATGCAAACGCTGGCTGGGCATGGTGTACGACCGCGCCTGGGAAGCCACGGCTGAGGAAATCTATGAATGGCTCAAGACCTCCCCGTGGGGCAGGGACTACCTTCAGTGCGACAACGACCAGCCGGACCACCAGGTCTCCATCATGCGCTTTGAAGGCAGCCTGACCGGCACCTTCACCATGACGGCCTTTGAACAGGGGCGCCACATTGAAGTGTACGGCACCAAAGGCAGGATCCGCGCCGGAGCCTTCTACAAGGAAAACGGCCCGGGGGAAATCACCGTGACGCCCCACTTCGGAGGCCGGCCCCGCGTCGTGGAACTGGGAGAACTGGGGCTACAGGGAGCTACAGCAGGGGCGACTGGGGACTGGTGCAGGCGCTGTACGACGACATGCTCACGGTACCTTCCCCGGCAGACATGACAACCTCCATTGAGGAATCCGCCCATTCCCACGTGATGGCCTTTGCCACGGAACACGCCCGCCTGAGCGGGAAGGTGGTGGACGTGGCCGAGTTTGAACGCCGCGTCATGAATGGTGAATTGGCATATTAAACCATTAACCCGCCATTGTTTTCAAGGGAGCAGGATAGGAAATCCTGCTCCTTTTTTCTATTCTGAGTTGAAGTAAATATTTAATAAGCAAGAGGCAGGAATATGGAAAACATCTGCGCGGTTTCTAATCCGTGATAAATCAACGCGCCGCAACGCAAGAATGCTTTATGACAGGGAACATATAGGATCATAGGAATGATAGGCTCCCAAAATTTTCCTTATATATTTATTTCCCTGTTAAGCATTTTCCAGATTTTCGTTGATTTATCACGGATTAGAAATCCGTTATCTATAACCAATAAAATATTAACAGCCTCATATGAAGAAAACTCTATATCTATATCTCATAGGTTGCCTCGCATTGCTTCCCGCAGCGGGGGAGGCTTCCACCGTGCTGATGGACCTGTCCCCGGTGGATTCCGGAACTACAGGTTTGAACGCGAACGGGATCACTCCGCGGATGTAGTGGGGGTATGATCTCATGTCCTGGCATGGCGTTTGGGAGAAGTCGGCTTTGGCAAACCAGGTTGCATTCAGCGCCGGGGCTGTCAGTTTGCAGGTTGGGGGCGCGGCCTCCCAGAACACTGGCGGCAACTTTGCCGGGCTCAAATTTTCTCTGGCCCCTGCCGCCGCTCCTTCTGCCTTGTCCTTTGATATTGCCAGAAGCAGCACGTGGGGTTCCGCTCAGTTTGAATGCACCTACACGTGCGACATTTACGGGTTTGCCGCCGACGGCTCTTCCACGGTTATCGGCACCTGGTCCCTGGCGGATGCGGTTGACAACCTGTCTTCCGATGGCATGCACGTTTCCATCGACCTGAATATGGGTGATGCCTCCTATGATTCCTACGGGCTTATTTTTAACGCCTATAAATCGGGGAGCCAGTCAGGGGGCATGGCCGCGTCGATCACCAATCTTCAGATTTCCGGAGAAATGGTTCCCTGAACCGGCTACGGCGTCTCTGGGATTGATAGGCCTGGCCGCCATGCTGATGCGCCGCCGCAGAGGTTGAGTAGAGCTTGAATGGCTTCTGTTTCCTGGGCTGCATGGAATGCCGGAACAAGGGGAGAAAAAATCTTTCCTGTCCGGTGTCCCGGTAGCTCTTTTTGCTTTGAAGCGATCCATATGTTGGATGATCAATGATCATGATGAAGAACAACGTCTTGCTCAGTCTGATTGCGGGCGTTTGCATGCGGGCTGGTGCTCTGGTGCATGGGGAATCCGCCAGGGAATCCTTTGGGGTTGATTTCGGAAATGCCTCCTCCACCACTCAGGAGGGGATGGACCAATGTGTCCTTTACGGCAACCAGGGCCGGGCGGCCAATACCTTCGTGAATGTTCCGCTGAGCAGGAACGGAGCGGCTTCCTCCTCCTCCATCATGGCGGGCAGCTTGTTCGGCAACGCCGTATATCTGTCCATTTCCGCCAAGGCAAATGTTGGAAATTTTAATAATCTTCTTTCTTCCAACACACTGTGGACATGGCAGGAAAACTCGGCCAGCCGTGGAACTCACGCGGCGGCCACGCCGGATTCCCCTTCGGCATTTGATTTTTCCCAATCATTGCAGGCATTCAACGCCAGCGGACGACTGAGTGCCAACGGTACGCCTGAAGCCACGGCCACGGCGCGCGTATCCCTGTCCGGACTGCTTCCGGGGAAGGAATATGCGGTTTCTTTCTTCATGGGGTCCAATAAACCCCAGTACCAGTCCGTTTCCCTGGTTTCCGGGGAATTGAAGGAGGTGAATGCCCTCCAGACTTCTTCAGGGACCCTTGAATGGCACAACCTGGACAGGCGCGGCGAACACGGCGGAAGGGAGACATTTACATGGCGGTGGGTGGAAGGCCTGTGCGGACACTTCCGGCGTTCTGGAATTTGACGTAACCAAGAAGGCGAATGCTTCCGCTTCCGGAAGGATGGAACTGAATGCCCTTACCGTCATGACGGATGACTCTCCGGCTCCTCCCGCACCGGAACCGAGGCCCGTCAGCGTGCTGCATAACAGGGCCCTGACTTCCCTTCCTGCCGCGGTCGCGCTACCTGTGCCGGCGGACACATGGTCCTCTTCCCGTGAAATGACGTGCGAACTCTGGATCAAGCCGGAAGGAGACTCTTCTTCCGGCAGGATTCTGTCTCTGGGAAACATTTCCCTTTCCCTGAACCGGGGAAAACTTCAATTATCCTTCCCGGGACAGGAAGGGGAAACGGTTCTGGAAGCATCCGGAGACGCGTTTGCCGCCGGGTCCTGGCATCATGTGGCCGTTTCCTGGATTCTGAAAACGCCCGCCTGTATGTGGACGGGGCTGCGGCGGGTTCTCTTCCGGCGCTCCTTTCCTCGCCGCCGCGGAAAAAGCCTGGAACGGCGTGGTGCTGGGAAGCGGGAATTCAGGGGGTGCCAGGGATGAAGTGCGGTTCTGGAATGCCGCACTGGGAGATGACGGTGACGATTTCTTTCTGACGGGGCCTCTGCCCATGGCGCATCCCAGGTATGACCGGCTGGTCGGACTCTGGAGGCTGGACGGTGATTTCCGGGATGCCAAATGGACGGAATTTGCGGAAAAAACAGGGAGTGTCCTGACCCGTTCCTACCAGGCGGTGACGCCTGCCGGAGCGGAATTCTCCATCGTGACGGACAATGCCGTATTCCGCTACATGCTGGTGACCGGGTATGTGCGTGAAAGCCATATCATGTGGAACTGGCCGAACAGGTCCCACATGATCAATAATTCGGACCTGATTTACATCGGTTCCGCTTCCCCTGCCGCCAATGGAGAAATCAATTTCTCCTACCCGGACAATGATGTGACGGAAAGCAGGGGCGTGCGGCTTCTTCCTTCCGACGGCACGCGGACGAACGTTCTGGAATTCTCCGGGGACGGGGCCTGCATGTACGTAGGCAACGGCCTGGTAACGACAATGCGAATGCACGATTGAAATCAACATGGCCCTTTCCGCGGGGAACAGAACGTCACCCTGTTTGAGAACGACAGCGTGTCCATGACGCTGTCATGGGCGGACGACCATTACAAGGCCCGTTTGCAGGTTGGCTCCTCCGCCGCCTGGGAGGCGGATTTGCCTGCCATTGCCCTCCATGAATACTTCTGGCTGTCCTTCATCCGGAATTCCGCAGAGGGAACGGGCGTTTTTTACGTGAACGGTTCCGCTGTGGCTACGGCAAAAGCTTCCCCGGGGAATATGAACGGCACGGCGAATGCCGTAGTGGGGCGGGATCTGCAAGGCAGGATTGATGAAATGCGCGTGTGGCATCTGGCCCGGCCGGTGAATCGTCTGGGTACGGAAGTACAGCCCAATTGGAATGACCGCCTCATTGTCGCCCGCTGGGGCGATAGCGATATCTTCGGGCGCGATACCGCTTCCTGGGCGGAACACCTGCGCTGCCTGCGCAAATGGACGGCGGGCGTTTCCGGCATGCGCATCCGGCTCGGCATTGCCAGCGGGTCGTGGTCTTCCATGATTTCCAATGCCGCCGCGCGTCAAAGATTTGCGGACAACATAGCGGAATTGATCAAAACATACCCGCTGGACGGTGTGGACCTGGACTTTGAATGGATGTATGAGAACACTGCCCAGTGGAACCAGTACGGTATGCTGGCCCAGGCCATCGCACCGCCTGCCCGGACATGTTCTTCTCCATCTCCCCTCCATACGGTTTCCTACAAATTTCGGCGGCCTACATGCAGTATGTGGACTATTTCACTTTCAGAACTACGGGCCGTCCATTGACGTGAACACGTACAACAGCATGGTCACGGCATGCGGCAATTTCCGGAAGCAGGGATTCCCGGACAACAAGATCATTCTGAGCGCGCCCTTCCAGGGAACGCCCGGAGGCTCAATCCCGGCACCTATATCAAGGGATACAGGGACATAGCCGCCAATTGTCCGGAAGCGGACAACCCGGACAACGACACGGCGGTTTATACTTATTCCGACGGAACCCGAACCCTCCATTACAACGGCGTAACGACGATCAAGAGAAAGGCCAAATACATCAGTGACCAGAAACTGGCCGGATTCATGTACTGGGACCTGGGGCTGGACTTGGCGGACTCCGCCGGTCGGAACAACTACTTTGACCGCCGTTCCCTGCTGCGCGCCGCCAATCGATATGTCTCTTCCACATCGTTCCCCGACACGCCCTCTCCTTTTTCCCTCTCCCGCGTGGGGGCCGCCCTGCCGGCGGAAGGCGGCACGGCGGACGTGGAAGTGCAGATGGAAGAGGAAAATCTGGGATGGATGGTGACCGTCCGTCCGGAATGGTTATCCGTTTCCGCGGATTCCGGCATCGGCCGGACGACGGTGGTTCTGACGGCCGGAGAAAACAAATCCGGAAGGCCGCGTTCCGGAACGGTTGTGTTCGGGCGTCCGACGGACAGGAATGCTCCGTCAGCGTCACGCAGGAAGCACCTGAAACGGCAGGATATGACAAATGGGTACAGGACAATTCCCCTCCGGCACGGCGGGGAACCAGGGCCCCGGAGGCCGCACCCTCCGGCGACGGCATCGTCAACCTGATGAAATACGCTACGGGGCTTGATCCTCTCCGGCCCTGCGGAAGCGTCACCAGCGTGACGGCAAGGGAAGGAGAGGATGGGAAAATGCATCTGGTTCTGTCGTGGCCCGTCAATCCGGATGCAACGGACGTGAAGCATGAGGTGGAGGCGTCCACGGATCTGAAAACCTGGACGCTGGTGGGTGAAGCGGAAACGGCGGGAAAGACTGCGGCGCAATTTGTGGACCCGGAAGCGGTCGGTGCTGCTGGGGGACGCCGCTTTCTGCGCCTGAAAGTGACCAGGGAATAATCCCCTGCCGGGTTTCACCAAAACTCCTTCAAACTCCTTTTGGGGAACGGAAGCTTCGGGTCTTCGTGCCCGAAGGAATGCGGACCCTGCGAGGAAAGAAAAATGGGACGACGCCATGCACTACCGGACAGGGGCCGTCAGCGGGCTTTCAGCATGAAAGACGGAGTTTTCCGTTTCCGTGCGCGGACGGGAATGGAAAACAACCGTTCTCCACGCTGAGGGCATTCCCGGAAGCGGGGATTACTTAATCGCCTTCTTCATCTTCTCCTTGACCCGTTTCATATTGGCCCGGGCGTCTTCATTGCCCAGGGCGGCCGCCTGTTCATACCATTTTTTGGCTTCCTCCAGGTTCTTAGCCACTCCGTTTCCTCCTTCATACATGGAGCCGAGATTGTTCATGGCCTTGTCGTCTTCCTGTTCCGCTCCCTTCATGTAGAACTGGTACGCCAGGGCGGTGTCCCTTTGCGTGCCCAGTCCTTCTTCATGCAGATAGCCCAGCAGGAAGTACAATCCGGGAACGGGACGCACCTGGTTCGGTTCCAGCCTCGTCAGAATGTCCAGAGCGGCTTTCGGGTCCGGTTCCATCCCTTCTCCCTTGATCAGCAGCCTGGCCTTTTCCACCAGGGCTTCCGGATCGTTCGTTTCCGCAGCTTTCAGCACGTAATCCCTGTGCAGCTCCTTGTTCGGCTGCACGCCGATTCCCTGCTCGTAATAACGGGCCATGCGCTTGAATCCGCGCACGTCGTTCTTTCTCACCAGTGCGGTGGAAGCGGTCATGGCGGAGGCCTGAAGCTGCTGGCGTTCGGCCGGGTCCTGCACGTTGCGGGCCACGGTTTCGTAATAGGCGGCCAGTTCGTCCAGGGCGGTCAGGCTTCCCAGTTCCGCCGCCTGTTCCCAGAACTTCACGGCTTCCGGATTGACGGTGGAGGGCTCCGGAGCGCTGCGTTCCCTGCCGCTTTCGGTCATCCACGGGGGAACGGCGCCGGGATCGGTGTCCTCCCCTCCCGTGGCCGTCTTGTCCGTGCGGGAGGCATCCTTCCTTTCCTCTCCGGCTGTCTGTTCCGCCGCATTCTGGGGATAGGCCGCCTGGTTCGCCAGGAAAAGCAGGGAAGGGATGTGCCCGCGGGAAGCAAGACCATGCATCATGGCGCTGTAGGGCTGAAGGTTCTCGTTGTTGGAGCTCCATATGTCCGCCGCGTCCACATGGCCTTTCAGGGCCGCGCGGAACATCCAGGAATCTCCTTCCGCCATGCGCTTTTCCAGCCCGAACTCATAAATCAGCGCGCGGCCCAGAACGTACATGCCCGCAGGATCGCCCTGTCCGGCGGAAAGGCGGGCCCAGGCAAGGGCTTCCGGGTAGCCGGACTCCTCGCTCCTGTAGCTGAACAGCATCAGATAAGCCAGATTGGCCTGGCTGACGGAATCTCCTTCCCGTGCCTTGCTGCGGAGGGGGGCTATCAGGGTTTCCCACTGTTCCGGCGTGACGTACTCCGCAATGCCTTTCAACGTAATGAAATCTCCGGTGGCGGCTTTGGCCAGGCAGTCGTTCAGCAGAGTTGCCCCCGGCTCCGAAGCCGGTTTTTCCAGCAGGTCGGGGTCTTCCATCTGGGCCAGGCGCAATTTGGCAAGGGGGTGGCCTTCCTCCGCCGCCATCTTGTACCACGTGCGCATGTTCTCCTGCGCTTCATGGGCCTTTCCCACGGAATCCATCGTATTGGCTAATTCCTCTTTCCACAGCTCGCCGAGCTGGACGCAGGAATCCACGTCCCCCATCTGGGAGGCCAGTTCCAGTTCCTTGTGAGTTTTGGCGTAGGGGGGAAGATGGTTGAGTTTTTTCTGCGGAAGCGCGAGCGGTTCTTTCAGGAAGGGCATGGCCCGTTCGTCATGAAGCGCCAGCAGGGCCCGGGCCGCTTCCTGCACTTCCTGTTCTGCGGAGGCTTGGCCTCGGACAGAAGCTGGGAATACCACGCGCAGGCATTGTTGCTGCCCAGTTTCCGGGCTTTGTCGAACATGTCCTGCAGCATCTTTCCGTCCACGGAACCGGGCTTTTCCTTCATGTAGCCGGAAAGTCCGGCCAGCAGGCATTCCAGGTCTCCCCGGGCGCACAGGCTTTTCAGAAATCCCTTGTTTTTTTCCGCATCGGTTCCTTCCGGCATGGCCGCGAGGATACGCATGGCCGTGGCATGGCCCTGTTCCGCAGCCCGGGAAAGTGTTTGAACGGCCAAATCCCGCCATTCCTTCCGGCGCGGATCGTTTTGGGGAACGGAATTGCCCAGGGAAAGGGCCAGCTGACCCATCCGCGCCAGCAGGACCGGTTTGGCATTTCTGCCGTGCTTCTGCAGAGTGGCAAAGAGTGGCGGCCGGGTCTTCCTTCAGCCAGTCCGTTTTGATGAAGGCAAGCTGGGCCAGGGCGTCCTGGTCCCCCTTGGCCGCCTTCTTTTCCAGCGACGCGAGATAACGCTTCAAATCTTCCGCGGGAAGGTCGTAACCGTACAGGGCCCGTCACGGCATCCATGTCCCCTGTTC
>VOFH01001924.1_pt1 | contig 16275 bp, 20 predicted proteins | sample 5384091 | NCBI WGS metagenome assembly VOFH01 (sample SAMN12384727, study PRJNA508395) | human gut metagenome | isolation source: healthy gut G | host: Homo sapiens
GCCCCTTTAAACTTTGTGATCCTGGTATCATCAGATGCTACGGAACCTTGTGATCAAATGGATGATACTGATAATTTTCCAGTTTGAAGCTGTCAGTTGTAAACTGGTAGAAATCTTTATTTCTGGATCAACCCATAAGTTGGCCCTGGCAGAGGCTCTTTCTTTAAAAGTTCTTCTACCATAGGAATGTGACGGTCATAAATATGTGCATCTGCAATCACATGGACCAGTTCGCCCACTTTCAGGCCGCTTGCCTGGGCAAACATGTGCATCAGCACTGCATACTGGCATACGTTCAGCTGTTGGCAGTGAGCATATCCTGTGAGCGCTGGTTTAAGATACCGTTTAAAGTGTCTCCGGATACATTAAAAGTCATGCTGTAAGCACATGGATACAGGTGCATTTCACTTAAATCATGATGATTGTAAATATTGGACATGATGCGGCGGCTTAAAGGATTGTGCTTAAGTCATAAAGGATACGGTCTACCTGGTCGAAATCGCCCTTTATAATGGTGCTTTACCCCCAGCTGATAACCATAGGCTTTTCCGATACTGCCAGTTTCGTCAGCCCAGGAATCCCAGATATGGCTTTTAAGTCGTGTACGTTGTTGGACTTTTTTCTGCCAGATCCACAGCAGTTCATCTACTGCAGATTTAAAATAAGTACGGCGCAATGCTTGATCACCGAAATTCCTTTGTCGATCATAACGGTTTACAATACCAAATTTTTTGATGGTATGAGCAGGAGTGCCGTCTTCCCACAGGGCGGACTTCATGGTCTGTATCCCATACTCCATTTTCAAGAATGTCTTTGCAATTTTTATAAAAAGCTGATCTGCGTAACTCATGTAGATTAGTGTCTCCTTAGTTTTTCTTTATATCTTCAAAGTATATCAAATCTCAGCCATGCAGTACAGCAAAATTTAAGCCAGTACATCGTTTCATAAATAACTGTACCAGGTTAAATGTGTGGTCTGCCGGTTATCTCGTTTTAAAACATCTTATAGATATCTTCCAATTTTACAGACTACGTTATAATTCTTCCTGGTAGTTAAATTATAAACAAACAGACAAAGGGGCTTTATAAATGAATCTGATCGCAGCAGCAGACGAAAACTGGGGAATCGGAAAAATGGCGGATTACTGGCACACATTTCAGGTGATATGAAATATTTTCGTGAGACTACGAAAGGAAAAGTAGTAGTTATGGGGCGAAAAACACTGGGAAAGCTTTCCAGGGGAAAGCCATTGAAGAACACGTGTTAATATTGTCCTTACACAAAATCAGGACTTTTGCGCCGGAAGGAGTAACGGTTTGCCATAGCATAGAAGAAACCCTGAAAAACCCTTAAGCAGTATCCCAAGAGGATGTTTTCATTATCGGTGGCGGATGATCTACAAGGCATTTCTGCCATGGTGAAAAAGCTTATATTACCCATGTTTATCATGCATTTGAGGCAGATACCTATCTGCCAGATCTGGAGGCACAGGAGGACTGGAAAATGGCATCTGCCGGTGAACGCTTTACCAATGGACCGGAAGGCGATCAGCCCGGCTCTGACTATGAATTCAGGATCTATGAAAGGCAGTGTCAATGAAATTTCTTGTAACAGCAGATAATAATGGGGCCATTGGCGAGGCGAACAGCCGTTATGACTATTCCTGCAGTACAGCAGGGCTTTTTAAAAAGAGACTCAGGAAAGTAGTGGTCATGGGGGCGGAAAAACATTAGAAAGGGCTTCCAGGGGGGCAGCCATTAGGAAAAACGCATCAATGTGGTACTTTCTGAAAAATCCGTCCTATAAGATAAAAAGGAGCCGTTGTTTGTCACAGCATTGCAGAAACCATGGAATATTTAAAGCAGTTTTCTGAAGATGATATTTATGTGATCGGCGGAGAGAGTATTTTCCGTCAGCTCTTGCCTTATTGCACCACTGTTTATCTGACACATATTGATTATGAATATGATGCAGATGTAAAGTTTCCGGCAGATCTTTTGCAGATCCACAGAATGGGAAATGACAGAAGAAGGCGAAGAACAGACCTATTTCAGTCTGTGTTACACGCCGGAAGTTTACGTAAGAAAACAGATTAAATGATCAGGATAAATTATGACAACAGGACATAGCAGAATCTGAAGATTTTTTTTGGGGAATAGAACATGAAAAGTGACGGATCCATTTTTTACATTGGAAAATGAAGAGCTTTTTGATCACAGTAGAAAGTCACGGCGCCCAGTTGTCCAGGATCTATGATAAAAAAGCGGACAGAGAGATACTCTGGAGTGCTGATCCGGCAGTCTGGAACCGTCACTCACCAATTCTTTTCCATTTATTGGAAAATCGGTAGATGGAAAATACCGTTATGAGGGAAAGGAATACAATATTTCTTCCCCACGGATTTACTGAGATATGGATTTTGAACCTGTACTCTGTGATATGGACGAGTGTACATATGTATTAAAAGATACACCGGAGACAATGGAGAAATATCCATTTCATTTTTGAACTGGAGATCACCCACCGGTTAAAAGGACGTACCATTGAAACTTCTGGAAAGTGACCAATTTGAATGGAAAGGAAATGCTGTTTATGATCGGTGGTCATCCGGCATTTCCAGGTTCCGGAAGGAAAAGACTATTTATGATTACCCCTTGTATTTAACAAAGAAGGTGTAAATGCAGGCCAATACCAGGACAGCCTTCATTATCAGGCACCGGATGCAGAAGGATATGAGGACAATGCTCTTCAGGGCGATTTAAAGCTGACAGAAGGAAAAGTTCCTGTAACACGGGATTTTTTGATACAGCACTTTTTACTTATATGTTTGACAACAAACAGATCAGCAGCATAGGGGCCTTTTTGACAGATGGCAAACCATATTTACAGTATTGTGTGATGGTTTTCCGTTTGTAGAGTCTGGACCATGGAAAAGACACATCCATTTGTATGTCTGGAGCCATGGTATGGTGTTTGTGACTCAGCGATTTCAACGGAGAGTTAAAAGCCTGGGAGTTTCAATGAACCCAATCATGGTTGATGGAACAGGTATGTGTGGAGCATGCCGTCTGATCGTGGACGGAAAGGTTAAGTTCGCATGTGTTGACGGACCTGAGTTCGACGGACATCTTGTTGATTTCGATCAGGCTATGAAGAGACAGCAGCAATATAAGACTGAGGAAGGCAGAGCTAAGCTTGCCTATGAAGAGGGCGCAAACATCACGGTGGCTGCGGAAACTGCGGAGGTGACAAATAATGGAAGTCGATGTATTAAAGAGAGTACCTGTCAGAGAGCAGGATCCAAAGGTTCGTGCCACAAACTTTGAAGAGGTTTGCTACGGCTACAATAAAGAAGAGGCAATGGCAGAGGCAAGCAGATGAAAAATGCACAGTGTATGAAGGGCTGCCCTGTTTCTATCAATATTCCTGCATTTGTTGAGCAGGTTAAAAATGGTGATTTCACAAAGGCTTATGAGATTATTTAAAGACGTCATCAGCAACTATTCCTGAATCCTGTTATGTGGACTGCGGATGCCCAGGGAGTGCCAGTGTGTTTTAGGGCAAATTTGTATCGGTAAGCTGGAGGTTTTTGTGGCAGACTGGTCAGAGAGGAGAATGGTTTGTACCAGCTAAACCCAGAGACTACTAACGGCATCAGGTAAGCTGTTATCATTTGCCCAGGCCCTTCCGGTCTGACTGACCTGTGCAGGCGATCTTGCGCAGTTGGGCTACGAAGTAACCATTTCGAGGCACTTCATGAGCCAGGCGGCGTTCTTACTTATGGTATTCCTGAGTTCCGTCTTCCAAAGACCAGAGTCGTACGTCCGGAAGTTGAGAATGTTAAAAAATTAGGCGTTAAGATTGAAACAGACGTTATCATCGGCAAGTCCGTTACTATTGACGAACTGATGGAAGAGGGAAGGTTTCAAGGCTGTATTTTATATCGGTTCTGGTGCCGGACTAAGTTCATAGGTATCCCAGGGGAGAACGCAAACGGCGTATTATCCCGCAAACGGCAGTATCTGACCAGAAGCAACCTGATGAAGGCATTCCGTGATGTAGAAATTTTAACAGATGAAAATGACTGGGTAAACGGTAGCAATGGTGTACTAAGATGGAACTCGTCTGGGTGAGCCAGATGCTTCCGGACGCCGCAGACCTGTAGAAGTAGAAGGTTCTGACCAATACCATCGATGTAGATACTGTTATCATGTCCCTTGGTACTTCTCCAAACCCACTGATCTCATCTACGACTGAAGGTCTGGAGACCAACAAGTGGAAATGTATCGTTGCAGACGAAACAAACGGCAAGACCACCAAAGGAAGGCGTATACGCAGGCGGTGACGCTGTAACAGGTGCAGCTACAGTAATCCTTGCTATGGGAGCCGGAAAAGCTGGTGCAAGAGGTATTGATGAATACCTGAAAGGTAATAAATAAATCTTGAGAGATTAGAAATTTATTTCATGAAAATGACATAGAAGTAAATCAGGGGAAAGACTGTAGAGGAGAAATCCTTTTACAGTCTTTTTCTGTAAAAAGCAACAGGTTAGATGTAATAGTATATATAGTTCAGCCATGACACCTTCTTGTTTCCATATTCATGAAAATAAGAAGCATGGTGGATCCATCATATGCTGATTTGTAACTATAATATGATGTGAGTGTCAAAGTAAAATTTTGCCACTCACTGATGTAACCGGATTGCTCCATTGCTATGCAATTCCCGCAATCCTCGAACACCATAATATAGTCGTTTAAATAACCCCTTGCCTAAAAATAGGTTTCATGCTATAGTAAGGGCAGAGCATGATGTTTCTAACATTTCTGCAGGCATTCGCCATTTTTCTTTTGTGAAAACGATCTTTGAAATCTTCAATGCTTAAAACCCAAAACAAAAGCAGAGGATTTTTTGAAAAAGCATATCAAAAGAAGATTCCTCTCATGCATACTCAAGCAACAAGGAGGAACCGTATATGGCAGATATCAGCACAGAACAGAGTTATGGAATAATGACAGAAATTCCAGGTGTGGCAAGAAATTACAAAGACAGAGCATTCCGCATGGTTTTTAAAGAGAAAAAAGCACTGCTGGCTCTTTATAATGCAATGAACGGAACGGTGTATGAGGATGAAGATGCTGCAAATAATTACTGTATTCAGTTGTAAATTACAAGGTAAGCGTGCAAATAAAGCAAGAAAACTTGTAAAAAGAACTTATAGAAGAAGGGGATGAAAAGGATGATAAAGACAATCCGAGTAATGTTGATCCCGAATAATAAACAAAAGACAAAATTGTTTCAATACGCCAATATTGCTCGATTTGCTTATAACTGGGCGTTAGCAAAGGAACAGGAAAATTATAAGGATGGCAGTAAATTTCTATCTGATGTTGATCTGAGAAAAGAGTTCACAAAAAATGAAACAGACGCAGGAATACGCCTGGTTAAATGCTGTCTCTAACAATGTCACAAAACAAGCCATTAAAGATGCCTGTGATGCCTATAAGAAATTCTTCAAAGGATCAGCAAAGTTTCCTAAATTCAAAAGCAGAAAGAAATCTACACCTTCCTTTTACCAAGATAATGTAAAAATCAATTTTCTGAAACACATGTAAAGGTTGAAGGATTTGCTGTTTCAAAGAAAAAAATAAGCAGAAATTAAATTGGATCCGTCTTGCTGAGCATGATCGTATCCCAACAGATTGTAAATATAGCAATCCCCGTATCAGATTTGATGGTTTACTGGTGGATCGCGGTTGGGATAGGATATCCGGATGTTTTTGCTTCAAAAATGAAGGGTCGGCATTGATCGGGAATCAAAGATCTGGCTATTTGTTCAGATGGAAACAAGTACAAAAATATTAACAAGAATTATGGAATGAAGCAGCTTGAAAAGAAAAAACGCAGATTACAGCGTTCTATATCTCGTTCTTACGAAAAAATAAAAAAGGAAAGGAATACTGCAAAACTAATAACGTAATCAAAAAAAAAAAACTTTTATTAAAGATCACTCACCGATCAACGGATATCCGTCAGAACTATTTACATCAAACAACGTCTGAAATCATAAAGCAAGAACCAAGCTTTATTTGTATTGAAGATCTGAATGTAAAAGGAATGATGAAAAACAGACATTTATCCAAAGCGGTCCACGAGCAATGTTTTTATGAATTTAGGACAATAAGCGGGAATCCTAGGCAATTCAATTACTGAGATGAAAGCTCAGGAGTGTGCATATCTGCACAAAGTAAATAATATAATAATCCTCATTCTTTGGTATTAATGCCGTAACTAGCATACAATAAAAACGAAAATATGTTCGAAAAATGATTGCGCATTACAATTCAATATGATATACTATATGTATGAAAGAAAATCTGATATATTATAGGACTTGCGTGTGCAATATCAACTACCATATGGTATGGTCGGTGAAATACAGACGGAAGATATTAACCCCAGAAGTTGAGAAATACCTGCAGGAACTTGTGCAGCAGATAGCTGACGATAAAGGCTTTACCGTTCATTTATTTGAATGTGGTGAAGGTGATCATGTCCACTGCTTTGTATCAGCTCCACCAAAGCTGTCAATAACAGCAATCGTTAAGTATCTGAAGGGGATCACCGGCAGGAAACTGTTCGAACGTTTTCCGGAAATAAGAAACCAGTTGTGGAAGGGAGAACTGTGGAACCATTCCTATTATGTGGAAACGGTCGGATCTGTATCTGAGGAAAATATTCGCCGTTATATTGAACATCAGAGCAAGGCGTATTAATTCAATGTGAATTGTAAAGATTCATATGCATGGCTGTTTGAAGGGGGAAGGGAATGCTGTTGTCGCACAGAACATCGGTCAATATCCGGCCGGAATATTCTAATATTATAGGGCATATGTGTTATGCTGCTTCCAAACTCTGGAATGTCTGCAACTATGAACGCCGTCGATATAAAGAATTGGGGCTGGAGAAGTATCCGGACTGGTACTATCAGAAAAAAGCCCATAAAAAGGATCTGTGGTATAAACAGCTCCCGTCCCAGACAGCGCAGGAGACCTGCAAGCAGCTGGATAAAGCCTGGAAATCATTTTATGTTCTTAAAAAGACCGTTGGAATCAAAGAGCCAAATCCGCCGCGATTTAAACAGGACAATATACCGATCACTTACATGCAGATGGGAATCCGGCATGAGAAAGGCTCCGATCAATTGCGGCTGTCTCTGTCAAAGGATCTGAAAAGCTATATGGAAGAAACTTATGGGATTCATGAAAAATTTCTATATCTTGAAAATAAGATTTTCAGGAACATGGATTGCATAAAAGCAGCTGCGGATCTATCCACCGGAAGATGGAAAATGTGACCTTATCGTTATCTATGAGGTCAAAGAGCCAGAACCGCTTTTCCTGAATGGCCATTATTTATCAATTGATCTTGGAATTCATAATCTGATGACCTGTTATGATTCCGGAAATGGAAGGACTTTTATTCTGGGAAGGAAATATCTATCACTGGAAAGATACTTTCACAAAGAAATCAGCAGAGTTCAATCAATATGGTACGCACAGCAGTCAGGAAATGGCATAAAATATCCCCGATCATCGAAACATATCAAGAGGCTTTATCGAAAAAAAAACAGAACGCAGTAAAGGATTACTTTCATAAGGTGACCAGATGGCTTGCAGAATACTGTAGAAAAGAAGAGATAAGCTCTGTAATTATAGGAGATATCCGAAATATCCGTAAAGGAAAAGAGATAGGACACAAGGCAAACCAGAAGTTTCACGGACTGCCGTATCATAAACTTTATATCATGTTGGAATATAAGCTGAAACTGTATGGGATACCATTGATAAAACAGGAAGAAAGCTATACCAGCCAGTGCAGCCCGTTATCACCAGAAGTATCAAAAAGATATGCAGAAGCATCAAACCGAAAAGAGCGGGGCATGTATATAACTAATGGAGTAAGATATAATGCAGATGGAGTAGGCGCGTTTAACATCCTGAGGAAATATCTTTCCATAGCAGGAAAGGAAAAGACACTGTCCGTAACCGGGCTAAAAATCCAGAAATAATAAAAGTAGCTGTATAGCCGAAAGGCAAGCAGTAGTGGTGTGACAAGAAGACAGGCATTGAAATCTCCGCCCATATTTTGTATTTAGTTGCGGAGCCGTCAGGGGATGGGAAAACAGTAAAAGAGATTGTAGAAGTCAGGGAAAAACAGGAGAAAACATAGAAGTGGTGAGGATGCTGTTGGGAGAATATAGTTAAAAATAGGATATAGGTTTACGAGAGAAAGGCAGGAAAGCGACATCGTTCAAAGATATAACGAGTTGTATTACTGCCTTTTTATAAAAGCTATTGACGTTTTTAGCAAAATCTAGCATAATATAATCGTTTACATACGTTAAATCAAATAAGAAAAATCGTATATTTGTGTAACAAGAACATAATATTTATTTGATACAAGCAGTTATAGTAGAAAGGTGACATATGGCAACAATCAAAGATGTAGCAAAAGAAAGCCGGAGTTTCAGTATGTACTGTTTCAGGGCAATCGCCGGAAAGGGGTATATTAAGCAGGAAACAAGAGAACGCATCATGGAAGTAGTAGAAGAACTGGGATATGCCCCTAATAAAACAGCGGTAAGTTTAAAAACGGGTCAGACAAATTTGCTGGCGCTGGTAGTTCCGAGTATTAGAAATGTGTATTATCCTAAGCTGGCAAGATATGTGCAAAATTATGCTAGTGAAAAGGGATATATGATGTTGCTTTGTAGCACAGATTACAAAGTAGAAAAAGAAAAAAGAATTTCTGGAGCGTCTATACAGTCAGAACGTAAGGGGTAATCGTTACAACCTGTTCAGATGAAAATGAACATATTAAGCGTTTAAAACATATGGGATTCCGTATGTATATTTGAACAGAACCTACGAAGATGATTTAGAGCATTGTCTTAGAATCAAAAATAGGAAGCGGCAGATGAAGCAGTCAGTTATCTTATTGATATGGGGCATAAAAATATTGGTGGCTTGTTTCGTAGTTTTGATAATATGATTTATCAGGATCGCTATGAAGGGATGCAGGATGCCTTAAAGCGCTACGGTTTGAAATGTAAATGAAGAAAAAATCTTGTTTAATGTAGAGGACTCTGAAGATTCTTATCGATCATAGAAGACATGTTAAAACAGGAAAACAGGCCGGGAGCTTTTTTCGCCAGTGATGATATGCTAGCTTATGGGGTATACAAAGTAGCCTATGACTTAAAACTGAATATACCAGAAGACCTTTCAATTGTAGGTTTCGATAATTCTATTATGTCCGATGTAATAGCCCCTCATCTTACTACTTATGAGACACCGGCAAAAGAATTGGCACAGCTTGCAGTGAAAGCTATTGATGAGTGTATCAGTACCGGAAAAATGCCAAAAACTTCAATTTTGGAAGGAAAAATGGTATACAGAGAGTCTGTATCAAAGAAATAAACATAGTGTTGTGGAGGTTAGAAGACATGGGAAAGTTTATATCAGGACAGCAAGCGGCAACAATGATAAAAAAGACGGACTTCTGTCTGGCTTTCAGGAGGCGGAGGCGGAATCAATGATCGGATTGTCTGTTAAAAAATATAGAAGATCGTTCCTGGAGACGGGACATCCTGCTGATCGATCTTTTATCACAGTGCAGGAATTGGTAATAAAATGGGAGGAGGCGCAGACCGCTTTGCCCATGAGGGAATGGTAAAAAAAAGTGATTGGCAGTCACTGGACCTGGTCCGTCCATATGCAGCAGCTGGCAACAGAAGAAAAAGTGGAAGCTTATGTTCTGCCTCAAGGAGTGATGACCCAGCTGGTCCGGGAAGCAGCAACAAAACGGCGGGGACTTTTTTACAAAAATAGGTATTGGCACTTTTTGTTGACCCACGCATTGAAGGGGAAGATTAAATAAATGTGCGAAAGATATCCTGGCGGAGATCATACAGATTGATGGGGAAGAGTATATTCATTACAAAAAGTCTTAAGCCAGATGTGGCTATTTTTCGGGCTTCAGCGGCGGACGAAAAGGAAATGTAGTCTTTACAGAAGAAGGCTTGATTACAGAGGCACTTTCAGAAGCACAGGCTGTAAAAATAATGGGGAGTAGTGCTTTGTCAGGTAAAAAGATACTTCCTTCCGATACAATCCGTCCTTATAATGTGATAGTTCCTGCAGTTCTTATTGACGGTATTATGTGGATCCAAATCAGAGAATGTCTATGAAAACAGAGGAAGATCCCTTTATGTCTGGAAATGCAGTAGGAGAAAGAGAAGCATGTCAGATGATGCTTCAAGATAACAGGAAAAGTAATGGCAAAGCGTGCAGCAGCAGAACTGAAAAGGGGAGATATTGTAAATTTGGGATTCGGTGTGCCGGCAGGAGTTGGAAATGTTCTGTATGAAAGTGGTCAGGAAGACAGAGTGGTCCTTTCTTTGGAACAAGGCATTATTGACGGCGTTCCAGCAACAGGAACCGATTTTGGCATTGCCTTTAATCCTGGTGCTATTTTATGCGAGACCAACCAGTTTGACTGGTATGATGGAGGTGGTCTGGATACGGCAGTTCTTTCTTTTGCAGAATTTGATGAAAAAGGAAATGTAAATGTGAGCTGTTTTGGTGGACGTATCAATGGCATTGGTGGATTTATCAATATATCTCAGGGAGCAAAAAAGTAATTTTTACAGGAACCTTTACTGCTTCTGGTCTGCGGGAAAAAATGCGATGACGGAAAATTGACTATTTTGCAAGAAGGAAAGTTTAAAAAAGATCAAAAACAGGTAGAACAGATCGACTTCAGTGGAGAAGTTGCATCAAAAAAGGGCAGCAGGTCTTATTTGTAACAGAACGTGCTGTTTTCAAACTGAAAAATGGAAAAGTGGTACTTACAGAGATTGCACCGGGAGTGGATCTGGAACGTGATATTCTGGCACATATGGAATTTGTACCAGAGATATCAGAATCTCTTAAGGAAATGGATAGCCATTTTTATGAGGATATACCATATCCATTTGCTTAAAGAAGATCCAGTAGTATAACAAAAAGAAATCAATGCTCTGAGGAACATGGTTTTTCGAAAAAGGTATATAGTAAAATGCACAAAGGATTAAGCTGTAAATTGTAAGAAATGACATCTTGAAAAACAATATGTAAACGTTTATAATTTGAAACAGATAAGATATAAACGTTTACATAATAGAATAATTCATTAAAAGCAATATTAAATTATTAGATGTGTATAAAACAGGAGGAGTCATGTTAGAAGGGACAAAGTATTAAGTTTACACATTATATGCAAGGACCGTCAGCAGCACAGGTTCTGGCAGATTTGGGAGCAGAAGTAGTAAAAGTAGAACAAAGGGAGCATTTGAACGTTCCTGGTCTGGTTGTAATACCTATCCCGGTGGAGTGAGCATGTTTTTCTTTTAGGAAATCGAAACCAGACGGCTATTTCCATTAATTTAAAAAGCCCTGAAGGGAAAAAATTATTTATGAACTGGTAAAAGAATATGACGTAGTGATTGAAAACTTTCGTGCTGGTGTTATGGAAAAGCTGGGGCTTGGATATGAGGATTTAAGGAAGGTTAATCCGAAATTGATCTATTGTTCCTGTTCCGGATATGGTTCTTCTGGTCTTATGTAGATGCCAAGAAGCCAGGGCAGGACTTGTTGATTCAGAGTATGAGCGGGCTGGTTTCATTGACGGGTTCCAATCCGAATATTCCATCTCCAGTAGGCACACCAATTGTTGATCAGCATGGAGCTGTTTTGGCAGCATTAGGTATTACAGCTTCAATCTTAGATAGAGAAAAAACAGGAAAAAGGTCATAAAGTAGAAGCAAGTCTTTTGGGTTCAGCATTGGATCTTCAGCAAGAAGCATTGGGATACTACATGAATGGCGGACAGTTTACAGAACGTCCTTCTACCGGTTTAAGTACCCGACTGCATCAGTCACCATATGGTGTTTACCAGACAAAAGATGGTTGCCTGACATTGGGAGCAACTTCTGTAGATAAACTGCAGGTCATGTTTACACCAGGTTGTATGGATAGTTATACCGAAGAAGACCAGATGTTTAAGCGTATTGAGTTTGACAAGATTGTTTGTCAGGAAATGAAGAAAAAACTACGGCAGAGTGGATGAAAATCTTTGATGAACAGGGAATCTGGTATGCACCGGTTAATGACTACGATACTATGTTAGAAGATCCACAGGTAAAATACAATAACAATATTCTTACCATGCATCATCCGGTAGCAGGAGATGTACGGGTAGTAGGACATGCCAATAAATACGATGGAAAGAACATTGAGATACGCAAACTTCCTCCGAAATTAGGAGAAAGCACTCAGGAGATTCTTAAAAAACTGGGATACTCAGAAGAAACAATCAAAGAGTACAAGAACAACGGCATTGTTAACTGGGAATAAGAAAAATTGAATTGAAAAATCTGGAAAGGGGCTATTTTATGGAAGCATATCAGAATAAACTATTATTAGTAGAAGTAAAAGACAATATTGCGCTGGTTACATTAAATAATCCGCCATTAAATATTCTTACCCTGGAAGTAAGTGCTGAAATGCGGGATACTCTTCACAAATTGGAAGAGGATGAAGATGTAAGATGATCGTTCTCAGAGGTTCTGGTCAGAAAGCTTTCTGTGTAGGCGCAGATATTAAAGAATTTCCAAAAGTATGGGATGATGTGATCGGAAAGAAGCTGATGAATGAAAACCTGCTATCGATGCCATTGAACTGTTAGATAAGCCAGTATCGCGGCATTGGAAGGAAATACACTGGGAGGCGGCTGCGAGATTGCTATGGCGGCAGATATCCGTATTATGAGTGAGACAGGACATTGGTCTGCCGGAGATTAACCTGGGAGTGTTCCTGGAAGTGGAGGTCTTTTCGTCTAGCAAGATATGTAGGTGTTGCAAAAGCCTATGAATTACTGTATACAGGACATATTATGGATGCACAAGAGGCATTAGGCTGTGGACTGGTAAATCACCTGGCACCGGAAGGAAAGACAGAAGAAAGGCGATGGAACTGGCAAAAAGTGATTGCTGGAAAGCCATTTGAGGCCATTAAGTTAATCCGAAAAGTGTAAGAGCAATGTGGCAGAAGACCACAGCTGAAAACTTCCGTCCCAACCTGGAATTCAGTCGCACCGTATTCCAGACACCGGACTGTGCAGAGGGAGTAGATGCTTTTATCCATAAGAGACAGCCGGAATTTGGAAAGAAAAATGTATAACACCTGGAGGATGAAATCTATGGTGCAGTTAAAAGTAAAAAACAGATGTATTGGTTATTGGAGGCGGCGGGCGGGACTGCGGGCAGCTGTTGCCGCAGCAGACTGTGGCGCACAGGTTATTCTTGTAAGTAAACGGAAAGTGGGAATCGCAGGAGCCACGGCATTCCTGTTGCTGAAATGGCAGGATATAATGCTGGTGATATCCGCATTCCCGGTGATACCCAGTCTCATTATGAAGATATTATGAAAGCAGCCCAAGGAATGGCAGATCCAAACTGGCAGCCATTACAGCAGCAAATGCCCCGGGAACCATTTCCAAACTGGAAGAATGGGGGTAGAATTTGAACACGTAGAAGAAGATTATTATATCTTCAAGAGCTGTTTTCTGATAGCCCACGCACTCATGTGATCAAAGGACACGGAGAACCGATCATTAAGGCTTTAATGAAGCAGATAGAGCTGCGAAAAGAAAATATTAAGATCAATGGATGATGTGACTATTCTGCGTCTGGTAAAGGGAAAATGAATGTTTTGCGGTGCTATTGGATGCAGAAAAAGAAAATCTGCTGAAGATAGAAGCTGGGGCAGTAATTATGGCAACCGGTGGCTGCGGACAGGCTTTTGCTAGAAATATGAATCCAGTTGATATTACTGGAGATGGATATGCAATGGCATATGAGATAGGAGCAAGAGCTTACCAATATGGAGTTCATGCAGATCGGAATGGGATTTTCCTGGCCGGTAGTGAATATTTTTAACGGTTATATCTGGGAAGGGAAACCTTCACTCAAAGACAAAGATGGGAATGATATTTTTGAAAATGTACTTCCAGAAGGTCTTACGAAAGAAGATGTGATGCATGAACACAGAAGGCATTTCCCGTTTTCCAGTAGTGACAGCTCCCAGTATCTGGAAATTGCAGTGCAGAGAGCCATTCGTTCGGGGAAAGGAACAGACCATGGTGGTGTTCATATTGATTTAAGCTGTATGACAGACGAATATGTAAATTCATTAAAAAGATGACTGTGGTATCCATCATATGTGGCCTATTGCCAGAGATTACATGAAGACGAAGGGTGTGGATCGTTTAAAAGACCATAATGTAGAAGTAGCTGTATATGCTCACGCAGTCAACGGGGGTATCCGGATTGATGAAAATGCCATGTCTAGTGTAGAAGGTTTATTTGCAGCAGGAGAATGTGCCGGCGGACCTCATGGTGCAGACCGGTTAGGTGGAAATATGATGGTTACCTGTCAGGTATACGGTGAGATTGCCGGTACTAAGACAGCGGAATACGCAATCAGAAATGAAGGACAGCAATTAGGTTTAAGCACAGTTAGTACAGAGGAAAGTGATTGGAAGACCGGTGCTGTAGAAGACACAATAATTTATAAAAAAGCGGATTTGGAAAGTATCAAAGAAAAATGCGAGATGCAGCCCAGATGTATTTGTTAGTGGATCGTGATGAAGAGGGATTATCAGAATATATCCATATAGCAGAAACATTAAAGAAACAAATCGAGAACGCACCAACAGGGCAGATTGTATCTGAAAATGTAAACGTTTATCATGCCTTGATTGCAACAGAATTGATGGCGGAAAGTGCTAGAAAGAGAAAAAGAAAGCCGTGGGTCTCATCAACGTAGGGATTATCCGAAGAAAATGAAGCTTACAGTCAACCTATTATTATAAAAAACAGCTGTAAAATAAAAGCAGTTGTAAAAAGTATAAAAACAAAAAGGAGAAGAAAGATTATGAGGAAAAAGCGTTAGCAGCATTATTAGCAGCAGCCATGCTGGCAGTTACAGGATACAGTGGCATGCCAGGAATGGGAACTACCAATGCACCGGCAACCAAAGCAGGGGATGAAAAAGCAGCCGATGCAGGCAGCGAAGCAAAATGCAGGAAGTAATGATACGGTTTATGAGTTAAAATCCACACTTCCCAGACAGAACAGGCGCCGACAACCAGAAACTACCAGAAACTGGCAGATACAGTGAATGAAAACTGACGGCAGATTAAGTGTTAAAGTATTTCCGGCTGGACAGCTTGGAGCAGATGAGGATGTTATTGAGCAGGCAATCCAGGGCGTAAATGTAGCAGTTAATACAGATGCTGCACGTATGGGACAGTATGTAAAGGATTTTTTCCATTTTCATGATGGCATATTTTGTTGATAATTATGATGAAGGTTATGGGTAACCCAGACAGAAACCTTTAAGAATTGGGAAAAGGAACTGGAAGAAAAACATGGTATCAAAGATCTTATCATTCAGCTTTTTATGATGGGCCAAGACATTTTATGACCAACAAACCAATCAACACCCAGATGATTTAAAGGGACAGCGTATCCGTACCATTGGACAGGAAGTTTGTACCGAATCTTTAGCAGCTATGGGTGCAACTCAATCTCCATGTCCTGGGGCGAAGTTTACAATGGCATCCAGTCTAAAGCATTAGATGGCTGTGAAGCACAGAATACATCTACTTTCCCATCCAAGATTTATGAAGTATGCAACACTCAGTCTAAGACAGGTCATTTCCAGTTAATGCAGGGTCTGATCTGTGGTAAGAAATGGTTTGACAGTCTTCCGGAAGATCTGCAGACTTTATTAACAGAAACAGCACAGGAAATTGGTAAAGAAACAGCAGCAGATGTTATGAAGGAAGCGGATGAAGCTGAGCAGCAGATGAAAGATGCAGGTCTGACTGTAATTGAACCAGATGTACAGCCTTTTAAGGATGCAGTAGAGCCTGTTTATGAGAAGCTTGGCTTTGCGGAGTTAAGGCAGCAGATATATAAAGAGATTGGAAAAACAGAGTAATATTTAAAGTAAAGATGTAAGAGAAAGTACGGATTTATTGCAAACAGCTTTGCATCAGTTCGACCAGAAAGAAGGGGACTAAGCGTATGAAACATATTTCAACTTTTGTTTTACGGATAGAAGAAGTATTGGGTGCACGTCGATCGCAATATCTGCTCTGGTATT
>VOFH01001582.1_pt1 | contig 16242 bp, 19 predicted proteins | sample 5384091 | NCBI WGS metagenome assembly VOFH01 (sample SAMN12384727, study PRJNA508395) | human gut metagenome | isolation source: healthy gut G | host: Homo sapiens
GTGCTTGCGGACAATGCCCATAAATTTCTCGGCGTTGACGGTAGCTGCCTGTGACTTGTCCAGTTCGGCTTGCAGGGCGGCGGCTCTCTTTTTCAGCTCCGCTTGCTCGGCTTCGTAGTCAGCCGACAGTTCCATGAAACGCTCATCGCTGATTTTGCCGTTTACATTGTCCTCATACAGCCGCTTGATAATGCGGCTGATTTCAGAAATGCGTTCCTGCGCCTGTTCAAGCTGCTTGGTGGCTGCGGCGGTCTTTCGCTTGCCGCCGATCTCGTTCTGCTGGACAAGTAGTTTCACAAACCGGCTCTCATGCTTGGCTGCGTATTCGGTCACTTGCCGGAGATTTGCCAGGACACCAGCGGTCAACAGATCGGTGCGGATAAAGTGCGCCGTACAGTTGCGGGTGCGCTTCTTGTAGCTGCCGCAGATGTAGCAGTCCTGTTTGCGGTCTTTGTTCTGATACCGCTGCTGATACAGCACATGGCCGCAGTCGGCGCAGAACAAAATCCCGGAGAACAGCCCCACTTCATCGTAGCGGTTCGGGCGTTTGCGCTGTTTGCGTAACTCCTGCACCCGTTCCCATGTTTCCTTGTCGATGATCGGCTCATGGTGGTTCTCGAAAATGGCCTGCTTCTCGACGGGGTTCTCTATGCTGTGCTTGACCTTATAAGAAGGCTTTTCCGTTTTGAAGTTCACCAGACATCCGGTGTACTCTCGGTTTTCGAGGATATGAACGACGGTGTTGGTCGCCCATTTGCACTCATAGCCTGGGTGATAACGGCGGGTGCTGCCTGTCCGCTGATATTCCAGCGTCCCCGGCGTGGGGATTTGCTGCTCCGTCAGCATACGGGCAATCTTGGTCGGGCCGTTCCCGGCAAGGCAAAGCTGGTAAATCTGCTGCACCACCGGGGCGGCTTCCTCGTCTATAATAAAATTCTCGTCCTCGTCCATCACATAGCCGTAAACCGGCTTGCTGGTAACAGGCTTGCCGCTCATGCCTTTTGACTTTTTCACTGCCTTGATTTTCTTGCTCGTATCTCTCACCAGCCATTCATTGAACAGATTTCGCAGCGGGGTAAAATCGTTGTCCATGCCCTCGCTGGCACTGTCCACATTATCGTTGACAGCGATAAAACGCACACCCTTTTGAGGGAACAGCATTTCCGTGTAAAACCCTACCTGCAAGTAGTTTCGCCCTAACCGGCTCATGTCCTTGACGATGACCGTACCCACTTTCCCGGCTTCAATGTCCGCAAGCATGGCTTGAAATCCGGGCCGCTGGAAGTTCGCGCCGGAAAAACCGTCGTCGGTGTACCAGCGCAGATTGGTAAAGCCGTTCTGTTTTGCGTAGGTTTCGAGTATCCTTTTTTGGTTCGATATGGAATTACTCTCGCCTTGCAATTCATCCTCGTGGGACAATCTCGGATAAAGGGCGGTAATGAGGTTTTGGGTGGCTTGTCTTAACATAAAATCCTCCGTTTCCGACAGCCAGCCCCACTATTCCGTGGTTTCATTGTACCACGGAACGGCGGGGGCTGTACAGCGGCAAAAGCGTTAAATTTGCTTCTTTACAGCTTTTCAATTTTCCGATTTTTATGGTATGGGTTGTCGTCCCATATTTGCAGTAGAAAAGTTCATAACTCCGTGGTATACTCTGATTTAACAAAAAAATCAGAAGTTAAAGGAGAAAACATGAAGTATACAATAGATGAATTAACCGCGGCCAAAAGGCAAATTGATTCAACTCTGCACAAGCTAAGAGAAACAGTAAAAACATTTGAATCAAAGGATAATTCCGAGCGTTATAAATCACAAATCACATTGGCAAAGAGAAGAATAAAAGCCTTTGAAATTGCAAATTATTTTATAGAGAATGAGATTAAGAATTGCTAAAGCACTTCCGATTTTCGTTCCAGCGGTCATGCTCCCTGGCATGGCCGCTTTTCCATGCCCCGGTTCACGCCGGATAAGTCGGCTCCTGTGTAGCAGCGGCTTCCGCTTCCAGTACCCGCGCCATTTTGTCGGCGGCTGTGGTTGTGGTGTCTTTCTTGAAATAGCCGGACACGACAAGGACGGAATTGCCCATGCGGATTTCCGTCACACAGTCAGGGCGGCGGGTGGTGCGGGTGTCGTGCTGCTTGTTATCTGCCATAGGCAATACTCCTTTCAGTCGGTAATCAGTTTCTTCATGCTCTCCATTTTCCGCTTGGCGGTTTCCTGCCGGAAGTTGTCGCCGGTAAAGCGTACCGGGACGCACATGGAAAGCAGGCGGTCATAAATCCGGGAATGGGCGGTGTCCTCCGGGTTGTGCAGGTCGTCCAGCGTAAGGTTGGTCGTGACGATCAGCGGCTTGCCGCTGCGGTAACGGCTGTCAATCACATTGAACACCTGTTCCAGCCCGTATTCCGTCCCGCGTTCCATGCCGAAGTCGTCAAGGATCAGCAGCGGATAACGACAAAGGCGGGAAATGTACTCGTTGCGCCCCTCAAAGCTGGCGGCAAGGTCATTGAGGATAAGAGCAAAGTTCGTCATGCGGACGGGGATTTCTTTCTCCATGAGGGCGTTTGCGATACAGCCTGCAAGGTAGCTTTTGCCGGTGCCTACGCCGCCCCAGAACAGGCAGCCGATATTGTCTGTCCGCATATCTTCCCAATGCTCCACATACCGGCGGGCAAGCCCGGTCTGCGGGTTCCTGCCGTTGTCGTTCTCGAAAGTCCAGTCCCGCATGGTGGGGTCGGTAAAGCCCCGGCGTTTCAGTTCTTCCACGGTGTCAAGGTGTCTGCGCCGCTTTTCGGCGGCTTCCCGTTCCTCGCGGGCGGTTCTCTGGCAGTCGCACTCTGCCGGGTGGCGGTCGCGCCCGAAGATAGCGGCCTTATCCGGCGCAAAATAGGCTTCTTTCGGCTTGCGGCACTTGCCGCAGTACAGTAAACCGTCCTCGCCGGTGTAGTCCTCCGGCTCCGGGATGGTGGTCGTCATATTCTCCAAAACCGCGTTGATTTCATTCTTCATAAACTCTCGCCCTCCTTGCATGAGTAGTCTGGTATGCCCTTTTTAGGGGCTTCCTTTTTGTCGTTCCCCGCCCATATCCGCAGGGCGGCGGCATAGTTCTGGTAGCTTTTCCCGTTGGCGGCAAGGTAGCGGCTCATTTCCTCGATGAACCGTTCCAGCCTGTCCGGGTACTCTGCCTGCAACTCGTCGTATTCGGTCTGTGACAGAAAAATATTTCCATATCGGCCATAGGGCGCGGACGGCCTCCCCACTCACTCCCTTTGTTTGGCTCTCTGTAAGGTTGTTTATAGTAGTTTGGTTAGGGGACGGTTTTCCGACCATCATAAGGTCGGTTTTCTGACCATCAGTAGGACGGTTTTCCGGCTCTATGAGGGTCGGATTTCCGGCCATCAGTTGGTCGGAAAACTGTACCTGTGGCACAGGCGGCACTTTCACATAAAGCCGGTTCGGTGCGGAGAAGCCGCCGCCCGTTCCCGTTCCAACAGCCCCGCCGTGTCCAGTTCATTAAGCGCCCCCTTGATGGTGGTGCTGCCTTTATCCAGTATTTCTGCTATCTCCGCGATGGGATAGATAATATAAATCCTGCCCTCGTCGTCCAGCCACTTGTTTTTCTGGGAGAGGGTGGAACGGTCTAACAGCAGCGAATACAGCAGCTTGGCGGTCTGTGAAATCTCCATTTTCAGCAGGAAACGGGGGTATGGCAGATAGGCGGGCAGCCGCGTGTCTGCCCTGATATAATCAGCGATAGGATCACCTCCCTGTGTTCGGGTTGATTTTGGCGTATTGTCACGCATTAAAACGCCGTTTCCGGGGGAAAAGGATAAATGTATCGCGTACCCTTTGACACCCACGAAAAAAGCCTTGATTTATGCGGGTTTGAAAGGCTCTAAAGCGTGACATCTCTGCCTTTGTTTCCGCTTTCTCTCGGCGGCTTTGATTTTCTTCATGCGCCCGGCGCAGTCGGGGCAGTATTTTCCCCGGTTGGATTTGGGGACAAAGGCCGCCCCGCAGACGGCACACCGTTTCCGGCTTCCCCGGCACAAGAGGGCTGCGGCCAGCTCCCCGTCAAGGGGCAGGACAGCCACACGGAACCAGTGGCACATGAGGGAAAAGGAAATGCTCTGGACGCACACGCAAGGCTCCCCGTCGTCCAATAGCAGGCAGTTCCCCTCATCGTAGTTACGCAGTGGTTTCTACCCGGTGTTGGAGAAATCCTTTCTCTTTGCCCTCTACTACGGGTAAATGCTCCAAATGCCAAACACCAGGGCAGAAAAATTCCCTCCTCGCTTACTACTACAACCGGCAGGGGGCAAAATGGCCGGGAGCGGAGCCGGACAACAAAAAAAGCAGTAAATCTTTTTCAAGACTTACTGCTTTCGCTGGCCGCGTCGGTGGCGGCTGGTATTCAGTTTTTATGACTTGTCCGGTGGTTCGTCAAGCCGGAACTTGAATTGACAGTCAATTAACCGCTGCTTTACATAGTCCTCCACCTCGGCGTTGACCTGCCCGTTCACTTTTGAGAAATAGCGGATATATCCGGCGTAGTGGAGCAGGACAGCGTTCACGGCTTCTGGGTCGCCCTCACGGGCTTTGAGGATTGTTTCATAGGGGAGAAGTCTACTCATACCGGCTCACCCCCATTTCTTCGCGTAGCCGCTGCAAGGCAAGCTGGATATGCCGCCCCGCTGTGCTGCGTGACCGGCCAATACACGCGCCGATCACGCGCTGCGGCTGGCGCAGAAAGTAATAGCGCAGGATTTCTTCCCGCGTCTGCTCCGGCAAAACAGAGATCGCGTCGGCAAGGGCGGCGTTGCAGAGCAGGACGGTCTGACCGCAGACGGTAAATGGGTATTCCTCGTCCGGCTCCGACGCGGCAAACTGGACAAACTTCTCGTTCATCAGATAGTCAAGGGAAACTTGCCGTTCCCATTGCCGTTTAAGCTTCAAAATCTTGTCCAAGGCGGCACAGCGGATAACAGTCTTGCAAAAGGCGTTGTACCTGCGCTGGATATATTCTGCTGACCGACAGCGGCCTGATATCCTTTCAGCTCTGTAAGGCATACGCTCCGCCCGTTGGTGTAAAAGGCCAGATCAGTACGGTATGCCTGTATACAGCGGGCGGGAATCTCGCCAGTAAAGACAACTTCATCCTTTTTTACCTGGGCCGTTTCGATGGTGGCACAGTATTTCGGTGCATCATGATAAGCCCTGGAAAGGTATTCCTGGGGCGCATAGAGGATGAAGGAGAGATAAGGTTCCAGCAGCTGCGTCCCCGATTCCTTCAATGCCTGTTCCAATACAATCGGGGCCAATGAGCGGAAGTCCGCCGGCGTGCTGACCGGACTGTAATAAAGCCCGTATTCAAAGCAAATCTTACAGTCCGTTACGTTCCAGCCGAACAAGCCCTGCTCCAGCCCGTAACGGATACCATCCCTGACAGCGTTTTGAAAACTCTGGTTCAAGTATCCCAGCGAAACCCGGCTCTCGTATTGTACACCGGAGCCAAGCGAGAGTGGTGTAACAGACAGTCCTATGGATGCCCAAAACGGGTTGGGCGGCACCTCGATATGGATGGTGTGGCTGGCTGCTTTGAGCGGCCGCTCCATATAAATGACGGAGGGTTCCTTTACCACTGTTTCAAGCTTGTATTTTTCCGACAGCAAAGCGGAAACAACCTCCAACTGCACCCGGCCCAAAAAAGAAAGAATGATCTCATGGGTGATGGAATCCACTTCGCAACGCAAAAGCGGGTCAGTATCCGCAAGTTGCGTAAGAGCGTCCAGCAGCCGTTCTCTTTGCGCTGCCGTTTTCGGCGCAATCGTCGTCCGCAGCATGGGGAGGGGGTCCTCGCGCCACCTTTTACGAGGGAGCCGGGTTTGGTCCCCTAATACATCGTTTAACCTCACGCTGTCGCTGGGAAGGATAACAATTTCACCCTGATAAGCGGTGTCTGTCCGAACAATTTCCCCTTTGGATGGAATACGCATCTCTGTGATTTTCAGCTTTTCTCTCCCGGCCAGGGCCACCGTATCCCGCAGGCGCAGCGTTCCGCTGTATAACCGTAGATAGACACGCCGCTGGCCGCAATCGGTGTACTCAACCTTGAAAACGCTGCCGCATAGGGCGGCGCCCCCCTGTTCCCCAATCGGTTGGAACAGCCCTGTCACCGCATCCATCAACGGTTGAATGCCAAGGCCATTTTTGGCGCTGCCATGATAGACTGGGAACAGGGAGGCGTCTTGAACCCGCTGCTGTTCCTCCCGCGCAAGTTTTTCCCGGCTGATTGGTTCTCCTGCGATATACTTTTCCAATAATTCATCGTTATTTTCGATGACCGCATCCCATGCTTCTATGTCGGTATTTTCCTCCAGGACTATTTCCGGGGACAGCGACACCGTCTGCTTGATGATAATATCGGCGGAGAGCTTATCCCGAACAGACTGAACCACGCTCTGCAAATCAACGCCAGCCTGGTCGATCTTGTTGATAAAGATAACGGTGGGAATGTTCATTTTCCGCAGGGCATGGAACAGAATACGGGTCTGGGCCTGCACGCCATCTTTAGCGGAGATCACCAAGATGGCCCCATCTAAAACAGCCAAAGAGCGGTACACCTCCGCCAAAAAATCCATGTGGCCGGGCGTATCCACAATGTTAACTTTACATCTGTGCCACTGGAAGGAAGTGACTGCCGCTTGAATGGTAATCCCACGCTGCCGCTCCAAAAACATGGTGTCCGTCCTCGTTGTCCCTTTTTCGACGCTCCCCGGTTCTGAAATGGCTCCGCTGGCATATAGCAGGCTCTCCGTCAAGGTCGTCTTTCCAGCGTCTACATGGGCAAGAATTCCAATATTGATTATTTTCATGTGATTGTCCTCCCTTTACAGCCCCAAAGGGCATAAAAATCCCCAGCAGTAAAATACTTTTACCACTGGGGATTATAAGTTGCGGACATACACATATACAGCATACACCTGTTTGTGATTGCTGTTTTTGGGGATATGTCAAAATTGATAAGGCAAAAGTATTCTTAAATTGGGTACAAAAAACTAAGCCCCTACAAAAGGAGCTATCATAATCCTTTGTTCCCACTATTTGATTATAGTTTTATTTAAGAATACCTTGCCGCATATTTTTTACTCCTTTTCTGGATTAAATCATTGTATCACATCAGTTTTAGGAAAGCAAGTACCTAAAAGAAATTTTTCTTCCCCTTACCCGCCCCGAAAACGCCTTGTAGGGCGTTTCTGGGGCGTTTACAGCCCTTTCTTAAATTCCTCCACCAACAGATCGCTCAAAGCCTGTGATGGGCGTATTTTGACCGTTATATGCCCCTCCGGTACGGTGTCCCACCATTTGCGGATCGTTTTCGGATCAAGTCCGGTGTCCCTATGACAATCGGCCTTGCGTCCCTCTGGATGCTCCTGCCGCCACGCATAGACTTGCGCTTTCTTTTCTTCTGCCCCTTTTCTTCTCCATGTGCCGCCAGGATAATCCACTTCCTGCACCGCCCTTGCTCTTTTCAAATGCTCTTTCTGTGATCTACCATTCCTCTTGTTGCGCTCGATGCGAACATCGGTCAGAGCTTCAATATCGGAAATCGTGAAATTGTAATACTCCTTGTCGTAGGCTTCCAGCGCACTCCGTATATCTTCCTCGGTCAATGCGTTCTCATGCTTCACCATCTGCAGATCATCAAAAGCCTCTTTCATATCCTGCCGGAGCTGCTGCTTCGACACACCGCATTTGTAAGCATAGATAGCAAGGCACATCAAAAAGAAATACCGATGCCCGCCCTTTATCTCTCCGATCTGCCGCAGCCACCAATGGTAGAGCGCATACGGATCATCACCATGCACCTTTCCGGCAATATCCCACTTCTTGCGTCCTTTCTCGCCTCTCACAACAACACGCTCATACCACTCCGGATATGCCTCCCTCGCCTCAGCTCGTGTCATTTTGGATGGGCTGAAAGGCTTATTGACATCCACCCTGTTTTCTGGCTTTGCGTAGGAGTTCAGATAATCCAGCGTTACCCGTTCTCCGGTACGAAAAGCGACCAGCTCCGTCCCATGCTTGTCATTGATGCTGCCCACCATGCGGAAGCTCTGATTGATGGATTGATACTGGATCGCCTTGACCTGCGAAGTGCTGCCATACTCCCATAGCCGGAAAGTGAGGTCATATTTCAGACTTTTAAGCTGAATTTTTATATTCGGGTATAGGTCAATCGGCTGCTGGAAAACATAGTAGATATGCAGCCCTGTCCCCGACAGAACAAGGAAAGTCGGCATCGGCAACCGGCGCACTCGCTCCGGATCGCCGCCAAAGCGCAGAAAGAGGTTGCGCAGCTCGGCAAGACCTACGCCATCCAGATCGAAGATCAGAGCATACATCCGCTGGGCGTTCTCCAGCCTGTTCTCCTTTCTGCGATATGCAAGACCGCTGCACAAAGTAAGGCTGTTCCCCTCGACAAACTCCATGTAATCCTGTTCCCATGTGTCGTTATACATCTTCCTGCGCCGGAGCTTCTTATCCTCGCTCTGTTCGTCCCGATACAGATACACAGCGTTCGGATGGGAAAAATCCGTGTGCCGTTCTCCGGAGTTCTCATTGTCCGGAAACAGCTCTTTATAAAACTCATAGCCTCCGACCTCCGGATATTGTGCGCTCAAATACTCGTAGCAGCCTCGATAATTCTCGGTCATATTACCACCTCACAAAAGAAAAAGTACCAAAAAGAAAATCCGCTGCGGCGGGGATCGCCTGCGGGCGGGAAGGGGGGAAAAGGGGGAGCAAAAGAGCGGCGGCTACGCCGCCTTAAAGAGAAAGTCACCTCCCCCTTTTCCCCCTCGCTGCGGGGCATTGAAAGTGCCGCCACTATGGAAAACCCGATGGGTTTACCACAGTGGCTTGGAAAACCTCTAACGAGGTTTACCACACTTCCAACACCCCTCCGCTCACCCCCCTTTTCCCCTCCGACTTTCTCCCTTTCAGAGAGAAAAAATATAGGTTGGGAGTACCCTTACAGGGGGCTTAGATTATCAATACAGCAATTCCCTATTTTCAGTTGTTATTATAGCCTGTCCGAAAGAGATTTTCAAGCCCTCCGGACAGGCTTCTTTTACAGCTCCATGCCGCCCATTCCTCGCTGGTGCTGCTGTTGCTCCTGCTGCTGTCCAATCTCCGGATCGGGCAGCAGCTCCCTCGCCTTTTCAAGCAGAGGACGCAGACGCTCCGGCAAGTGTTCTTCCAAGAAGTCCAGCATCCGACCGATGCCGTCCGTCAGACGCTCGGTGAAGCTGCGTTCCTCCTGCAGCTCGGATTGCAGATAATAGTTTTCATCGCGCAGCCTCCGGTTTTCCTGTTCAAGCCTCTGCTGCCGCTGCGCTTCTTCCAGCCGCTTCTTCATGGACGGCACCTGTGACCGCAGACGGGTGTTTTCCTCCGTCAGCTCCTGTACCTTGTGCCGATCCGTCACGCTGCGCAGTGCCATTTTCTTTAGCTGCTCGACCTGATCCACCGTCACGCCCTTTACTGCCCCTGTGAGCGTCTTTTCCGGCTGAATATCATGCAGGGGTGCATTTACCCTGTCAGCCTCCTTTAAGAGCCGCACAGTGCCTTTCAGAGCGTCCCGCTGCCGTTCCAGCTCAGCAACCTCCCGCTCTACTGCCGCTGTCTGCTGCTGCACCGCTTCCAGCCTCGCAGCCGCTTCCTTGAACTGCGGCAAGTCCATGTGCGGTCTGTTCGTGCCGAGAGAGATAATTTCAAAATCGTGCCGCTGGGCGATCTCCGTCAGAGCTTCTTTCTCCCGTTCCATCCACGCCGCCCATTCGGTCTGCTTTCTGCCGACACCGACAAACCCCTGCTGCTTCAATGCCTGTTTCATAGATACCCTTGTAGAAAGTCCTCTTGACTGCTCCGTTGCCACAGGGATAAAATCGACATGGAGATGGGGCGTTGCCTCGTCCATGTGCAGCACCATATTGAACACCCGCAGATGGGGGTTGCGTTCTGCAAAAGACTCCGCAAAATCTTTCAGAGCTGCCGCCGCCCGTTCTCCGTCCGGCGTACCGCACCCACAGTCGCTCATGTTGCCGATCTGGAAGATCGCTTCATGGAACAGCTTTTCCTGTTTACTCTGCCGGATATGCTCATAGTAGTCCGGTATCTTATCTCTCGTTTTGGTTTTCTTTGCGTTGTAGGCTGCGAGAGCTTCATCAAAGACCATGTGATAGACCTGCTTCAGATCCTCGTTGCAGAAAACAATGTTCTGCTCCGTCCGGCTCCGGTCTACATTCGCCGCTGAGAAGCTGCGGTTGTTGTGCCGGATGCTCCCTGCACCTGTCATACCCGAAATCGTAACTCCCATAAAATCGCCCCCTTTCCGCTTATTCTTCCGTCCTCTATTTTATCATAAATTTCCGCTAAAAACAACCTCTTTGTTACTTTCTGGTGAGAAAGTAACGCAAAAGCACTTTCACACCGCCACCCCATCGGTGCAGCGGTGTGAAAGTGCTTTGCGCCCCTAAAGGGGAGGGGTTGCCGGAGCTGCTTCACTGCCGGCTCGTGCCTGCTGCTCTGCCAGCTCCGGAGGGGCGCTGCCCCTGCCGTCTGCGGACGGCTCCCCGACCTTCATCCCACCGATAAACTGAAATTTAATACTCAATGACAATTTTCTTGCACTTCTCGCAGAGCCAAGCCTCCGCAGACGCTCCACCAAAAGGTCCACCGATTGACTTTTCATTGAGTTTGATTGACTTGCCCCCACCAATGTTGAGGGCCGCAATAACTCGTTCTTTTTCGCTCCAATAGACACCATCTCTGCATTGAATACAACCAAGTTGCATTTCTTCACCACAATACGGACATTTCATTTTAATCACCCCTACAAATTCCCGATTTGTCGTTCTGTTTAGTCCCCAAAGAACCTACTAAACCAGCTACGCTTTTGAACCGGTTCTGTCTCACGCTCCGGCTGATCGGCTCCGGACTTGCCGGAAAGAAGCTGCTGATGCATCGTCCCAGCATGGAGAGCCTGGGCCGCTGCCGCAGTCTGCTGTGCCGTCACCAACGCCGAGCTGACCTCCGCCAACCTTGCGTTCAGTTCCTCGATCTGCTTATCCTTTACAGCAAGCTGCTCACTTTTCCGGTCTAATTCTCCCTGCAACATGGCGATTAAAGCGGTTTCGCAAGTTTCGCAACTTGCTTTCGCAGGTTGCGAAACTTGCTTTCGTTCAACACCTAAATAATGCTGATATATGGCGGTTTTTTGACTTTCGCTGATTGCGAAACTTCCTTTCGCATCTTTCGCAACATGGTTTCGCCTACACCATGCACGAACTGCCTGTTCAGATACACCACATTCTGCTGCAATTTCAGTTATCACACCCGCCATATATCATCACCACTCTTTCATCTGGAACGATTCTCAAAACAAATCGCTATGAGAACCCGTCCTAATCAATTTCAAAATCAAAGTCTGCCGAACAACTTTATAGACCAACAGCCAGTCCGGCTCGATGTGACATTCTCTCATGTCCTTATAATTTCTGGAATTAGTGAGAGCATGATCTCGATACGCCTCCGGCAACGGCTGCTCGTTACACAACAGCGTGATCACTTCCTCCAACTTCTTCGGATCGCAGCCTCTCTTGATCGCAAGCTTGTAATCTCGTTTGAACTGCCCCGAAAACTCCGGCTTAAGCATTCAGCGCCTCCATCAGATCTCCAACGCTATCAAACGGACCATACATATCCTCTCCCTTTTCTGCCGCTTCCATCGCCGCATAGGTAACAGCGTTCGGCTCGTCTACCTTGACCTCAAAGGGAAGTCCATGACACCTAAGTGCCTGTCGATAAAAAATGCCCGTTGCCGTACTCAAATCCATTCCGAGGGACTTAAAGAGAGCTGCCGCCTGTGCTTTCAGCTCCGGCTCCATTCTTATCGTCATATTTCCTTTAGCCATAATAGCACTCCTTTCCTCTCATTTTTAGCTTGCACTAATATTATACTCAATATTCGTGACATTTGCAAGTGCATTGCAAATGTTTTTTTGCAACTTTTCTATGAACAGTGCTTTCTATATGGTAACACCGCAGCGTGTACATTTAGGGGGTGAAAAAGCCTTATTTCGCGCGGTTTTCAAGCCTCGTTTTCGGTGGGGTAATATAAAAACCCTTACCCGCCCCGAAAAACGGATCATCACCATGCACCTTTCCGGCAATATCCCACTTCTTGCGTCCTTTCTCGCCTCTCACAACAACACGCTCATACCACTCCGGATATGCCTCCCTCGCCTCAGCTCGTGTCATTTTGGATGGGCTGAAAGGCTTATTGACATCCACCCTGTTTTCTGGCTTTGCGTAGGCGTTCAGATAATCCAGCGTTACCCGTTCTCCGGTACGGAAAGCGACCAGCTCCGTCCCATGCTTGTCATTGATGCTGCCCACCATGCGGAAGCTCTGATTGATGGATTGATACTGGATCGCCTTGACCTGCGAAGTGCTGCCATACTCCCATATCCGGAAAGTGAGGTCATATTTCAGACTCTTAAGCTGAATTTTTATATTCGGGTATAGGTCAATCGGCTGCTGGAAAACATAGTAGATATGCAGCCCTGTCCCCGACAGAACAAGGAAAGTCGGCATCGGCAACCGGCGCACTCGCTCCGGATCGCCGCCAAAGCGCAGAAAGAGGTTGCGCAGCTCGGCAAGACCTACGCCATCCAGATCGAAGATCAGAGCATACATCCGCTGGGCGTTCTCCAGCCTGTTCTCCTTTCTGCGATATGCAAGACCGCTGCACAAAGTAAGGCTGTTCCCCTCGACAAACTCCATGTAATCCTGTTCCCATGTGTCGTTATACATCTTCCTGCGCCGGAGCTTCTTATCCTCGCTCTGTTCGTCCCGATACAGATACACAGCGTTCGGATGGGAAAAATCCGTGTGCCGTTCTCCGGAGTTCTCATTGTCCGGAAACAGCTCTTTATAAAACTCATAGCCTCCGACCTCCGGATATTGTGCGCTCAAATACTCGTAGCAGCCTCGATAATTCTCGGTCATATTACCACCTCACAAAAGAAAAAGTACCAAAAAGAAAATCCGCTGCGGCGGGGATCGCCTGCGGGCGGGAAGGGGGAAAAGGGGGAGCAAAAGAGCGGCGGCTACGCCGCCTTAAAGAGAAAGTCACCTCCCCCTTTTCCCCCTCGCTGCGGGGCATTGAAAGTGCCGCCACTATGGAAAACCCGATGGGTTTACCACAGTGGCTTGGAAAACCTCTGACGAGGTTTTCCACACTTCCAACACCCCTCCGCTCACCCCCTTTTTCCCCTCCGACTTTCTCCCTTTCAGAGAGAGAAAATATAGGTTGGGAGTACCCTTACAGGGGGCTTAGATTATCAATACAGCAATTCCCTATTTTCAGTTGTTATTATAGCCTGTCCGAAAGAGATTTTCAAGCCCTCCGGACAGGCTTCTTTTACAGCTCCATGCCGCCCATTCCTCGCTGGTGCTGCTGTTGCTCCTGCTGCTGTCCGATCTCCGGATCGGGCAGCAGCTCCCTCGCCTTTTCAAGCAGAGGACGCAGACGCTCCGGCAAGTGTTCTTCCAAGAAGTCCAGCATCCGACCGATGCCGTCCGTCAGACGCTCGGTGAAGCTGCGTTCCTCCTGCAGCTCGGATTGCAGATAATAGTTTTCATCGCGCAGCCTCCGGTTTTCCTGTTCAAGCCTCTGCTGCCGCTGCGCTTCTTCCAGCCGCTTCTTCATGGACGGCACCTGTGACCGCAGACGGGTGTTTTCCTCCGTCAGCTCCTGTACCTTGTGCCGATCCGTCACGCTGCGCAGTGCCATTTTCTTTAGCTGCTCGACCTGGTCCACCGTCACGCCCTTTACTGCCCCTGTGAGCGTCTTTTCCGGCTGAATATCATGCAGGGGTGCATTTACCCTGTCAGCCTCCTTTAAGAGCCGCACAGTGCCTTTCAGAGCGTCCCGCTGCCGTTCCAGCTCAGCAACCTCCCGCTCTACTGCCGCTGTCTGCTGCTGCACCGCTTCCAGCCTCGCAGCCGCTTCCTTGAACTGCGGCAAGTCCATGTGCGGTCTGTTCGTGCCGAGAGAGATAATTTCAAAATCGTGCCGCTGGGCGATCTCCGTCAGAGCTTCTTTCTCCCGTTCCATCCACACCGCCCATTCGGTCTGCTTTGCTGCCGACACCGACAAACCCCTGCTGCTTCAATGCCTGTTTCATAGATACCCTTGTAGAAAGTCCTCTTGACTGCTCCGTTGCCACAGGGATAAAATCGACATGGAGATGGGGCGTTGCCTCGTCCATGTGCAGCACCATATTGAACACCCGCAGATGGGGGTTGCGTTCTGCAAAAGACTCCGCAAAATCTTTCAGAGCTGCCGCCGCCCGTTCTCCGTCCGGCGTACCGCACCCACAGTCGCTCATGTTGCCGATCTGGAAGATCGCTTCATGGAACAGCTTTTCCTGTTTACTCTGCCGGATATGCTCATAGTAGTCCGGTATCTTATCTCTCGTTTTGGTTTTCTTTGCGTTGTAGGCTGCGAGAGCTTCATCAAAGACCATATGATAGACCTGCTTCAGATCCTCGTTGCAGAAAACAATGTTCTGCTCCGTCCGGCTCCGGTCTACATTCGCCGCTGAGAAGCTGCGGTTGTTGTGCCGGATGCTCCCTGCACCTGTCATACCCGAAATCGTAACTCCCATAAAATCGCCCCCTTTCCGCTTATTCTTCCGTCCTCTATTTTATCATAAATTTCCGCTAAAAACAACCTCTTTGTTACTTTCTGGTGAGAAAGTAACGCAAAAGCACTTTCACACCGCCACCCCATCGGTGCAGCGGTGTGAAAGTGCTTTGCGCCCCTAAAGGGGAGGGGTTGCCGGAGCTGCTTCACTGCCGGCTCGTGCCTGCTGCTCTGCCAGCTCCGGAGGGGCGCTGCCCCTGCCGTCTGCGGACGGCTCCCCGAACTTCATCCCACCGATAAACTTGAATTTGTAATTAGAGCTTTTTGCGATGTACTGATTTTCTAGATTTTTAGACATCTAAATCTAGGTACTAAAACAATTCATCCAGTAAAATATAATATTTTATTTTCTCCCAATCAGGCTTGATCCCCAGTAAGTCAAAAAATAGCTCGACATACTGTTCTTCCCCGATATCCTCCCTGATCGACCGGACGCAGAAGGCAATGTCATACCACTTGTCCGCCCTGCCGCTTCTCCCAAGATCAATAAAGCCACTTACTTTGCCATCTTTCACAAAGATGTTGCTGTCTCCCAGGTCGCCGTGGGAAAAGAATGGTTCATATTTTAATACTCATATTTTCTACAATTAGTTGCTATTAAATTTAATCCGTTAATTATTTTCGGTAGTGATGAAGCCTTGTTTCCAATGTTCCCGTGTGAAGTTCAAAAAGATGATTATCATAATCATAAAAGTATATTGAGTTTCCCTCTCCTATAACCCTTTTTCTCCCAACTTTTATCTCTAAACCAAGATTTTCTATTCTTTTTAGGTACATTTCATAATCCGATTCATCTATTTTAAATGCTATATGATTATAACTTTTTTCAATTTTCTCCCCTTCCATAACTGCAATCCAAAGGTCGTTTATTAAGAAAAATTTTTCTTTGGATATAGAAAATGTTTTATCTTCGCTTGAATAAATTTCTTTGGCTTCGAAAATTTCCTTAAAAAATTTTGTGGCTTTTCCTAAGTCTTTGACAATAAAAGTAATGTGACTTATTCCATATATCAACTTTTCTACCTCCCAAAAAATTAATAGTCTCTACTTCGCGTATAATTCTACTGATGTTCATCTATAGTATATTAGCCAATCATTTATTTATCAACAATTCATCCAGTAAAATATAATATTTTATTTTCTCCCAATCAGGCTTGATCCCCAGTAAGTCAAAAAATAGCTCTCATCAATAATCAATTCAAAATCTTCTTTTAAACACGATGGAACATCTAATCTGCTCATGTATTCTGTTTCTCGTTCTTTTTTGCTTTTACCAAATAATCCCATGGTATTCCTCCTTTAAAACTTCCGATTTGTCGTTCTGTTTAGTCCCCAAAGAACCTACTAAACCAGCTACGCTTTTGAACCGGTTCTGTCTCACGCTCCGGCTGATCGGCTCCGGCCTTTCCGGAAAGAAGCTGCTGATGGAGCGCCTGGGCCGCTGCCGCTGTCTGCTGTGCCGTCAC